>Ga0070747_1000086_pt1 | contig 42378 bp, 35 predicted proteins | sample VirMetDEL_Mar_31_FD_77321 | JGI IMG/M metagenome (GOLD analysis project Ga0070747, IMG submission 77321) | Aqueous microbial communities from the Delaware River and Bay under freshwater to marine salinity gradient to study organic matter... | ecosystem: Environmental > Aquatic > Marine > Coastal... | reverse complement strand
CCGGTGGGACAAACTAAGAAAACTAGGCTGGATAGAGGTCTGGCGTCATCGAAATCGAACTACGATTAAATACAGCGTCTTCAAAACCTCTTTTAAATGCAGCCAACTTATAAGTAGAATATATCGCATCTTACTCGGAGAAGAAGATATGCCAGTATCAGATCGAAGTGTATTCTATAATAACAAAACATACACGGACAAAGTCTTTAACAAGGCTATTGACGATATGATAAAAGATAAAGACAGATAGCTATGGCGTTTAAAATGAAAAATCAAAACCTTGGTAAAGCTACTAGACAAGCTGGTAAACCCAACTCAAGACAAACTGAATCACCAGTCAAGTTTAGTTGGAGCTCAGCTTTAGATAACGTAGGTACAGCTTTAACTGGGGCTGGTATGATACCTGTTGTAGGTAATTTTGCAGACGCTGCTAACACTGCTTTGTCAGCTGGTAGAGCAGGTTACGCTAAATACAAAGGCGATGACGCTGGTGCTAAAAGGCACGCGGCTGATGCAGCTATAAACGCAGCGGCTATGATACCGGGTGCAGGTCTTGCTGTTGGAGGAGCTAAGCTAGCGGCTAAAGGTGCTAAGGCTATTAAAGGAGCTGATGCTGTAGCTGACGTAGCTAAAGTAGCTAAAACAACCGACAAGACCGCTGATGCAATAAAACTTAGTAAAGCTGAAAAAGTTGCCGGTAAGACAGCTAAAGTAACCGCAAAGAAAATAGCTAAAGACACGGTTAAACAAGCACCTAAAAATATAGCTAAAGAAAAAGCCAGCGATGAAGCTAAAAAAGTTGCTCACAAAAAAGTAGACAAGCCTAAAAATAAAAAAATAGCAACTAAGAAGCCTAAAAACAAAAAAAATATAGCTTAATGGGTTTTAAACTGGGTAGTGAAAGTAGAAAAATTAGAAGCTCAAAGAGTACACCTATATTTCGTAAAAAATTAGGCAAGGGTATATTAGGTGAAGCTAATATGGACGGATCTATTTATATTGATAAGTCTGTACCTAAAGGCAGTGCTCTTGAAAAAAGAGTTATAAATCACGAGGGTAAACACCTAGATGATATGAAGTCTGGTAAGCTGTCGTATGGCGATGATTACGTTAGACATAACGGTAAGACGTACCCAAGAGCTAATGGTAAAATAAGGTATAATGGCAAGTGGTCAGAAGAAGGAAGTATGGATTTTCCTTGGGAGAAGGCTGCTAAGCGTGCTGAAAAAAAGAAATAAATATGGCTTTCAAGCAAAAAAACAATCCGTTTAGAAAAGGTTATCACAAAGGCCAGGTTGGTGATGCCAAAAAAGAAGAAATGAATGATAACATTGCTATGGGTAAAGGACCAGCTAAACCAAAAGGAATGATGGATGCAAGACCTAAGTCTATTAAAAAAGGTCCACATCCTGACTCAGACGCTCACGTAGGCGCTGTGCCAACGTTTAGCGATCAAGTTGGCGGTGCAATGAACAACAAGAAGAACAAGAAAAAATGATAAACAACTTGCTTGGAGGAATATTAGGTAAAGTAGTAGATAACGCTGAGGGAATACTTGATAAAGTTATTACTACAGACAAAGAACGCGACGAAGCTAAGCTTGCTCTTAAAAAGCTACTTCTTGATGCAGAACGTGAAGCTTTTGCAAAAGAAGTTGAAGATCGTAAATCTGCACGTGATCTTTATAAAGACGATGCTATTATCCAAAAAGTATTAGCAACATTATTTACAGTAGCTTATTTTGGTATTACGTTTGTAATGTTTAATTACTTCGTCACAAAAACTATAGAGTTAGGTGAATTTGAAATTAGCTTTATATCAACAATATTTGGCGCTATGAGTGCTAAGGTAAATACAATAATAGACTTCTTCTTCGGCGGAAGTTCAAAGAAAAACGAACAAATAAAAGAAAAATAAAATGGGATATTTTAAAGTAGATATTAAACCACTTTTTCCAGCTAGCTTACAGCATAGCAATAATAATATGACTGATAATAAAGTACTAGCCGATTGGACTGAATTTGAAGTTCCTAGAGGGGCTGTTGAACTAATTGGATTAAATATATTGTACAAAGGAGTTGATGGAGCAGATATTGATCCAACAGACTTTGAAATCGTGTGGGCTAAAGGTAATAAAGACGGAACCGCTCCAACAAGTTTAGCTACACCAGGAACCGTGGTTGGCACGCCGGCTAGTAATCCTTGGTTTAACAATCTGCAAGGCAGGACTTATGTTGACGCTTCAAATTTTAAAGATGTTGGCTATTTAACTTGCCTTAGACAACTTTCTCCTTCTTACGGCTTTGGAGGAAGAGCTGACGCTGCTACAGCTCAAAACTTTGGTATAGGTGCAGTATCTCACGTGTTACAAGGCGAACCTGAAAGTGGAACCAACGTTGGTTATGACAAATTATATTGTGCTTTAGTGGCTAAAGCTACCCAAGCTTATACAACTTCAACGCTTAATGTTAACGGTGCTCACGCTTCAGGAACAACTGGAGCTGTATTAACTGTAGCTACTATAGATGCAAGACTTGCTTTTGCAGCGGGAGATGTAATACACGACGAAGACGATCAACTAGTAGGAACTGTTAAAAGTGTAGATGATGCTACTACAATAACATTAGAGGATAATATAGCCAATAGTGTTGCTGATGGAAAGCATTTGTACAACTCAAGCCCAATAGTTATACAAGCTTCGTTTAGAAAATAATAAACAAAAATTAACTTAAATTAAATTAAATCATGGCAAAAAGAAAGACGCCTAAGGTTAAAGACCTTGGGCCTAAAAAAATTAGTGAAGATCAATTAAACAAAATTCAAAACCTTGTTAAGGCTATGAATGAAGGCCAGCAGCAGTTAGGTATGATTGAAACTAAAAAACACAACCTACTACACGACATCATGCAACTTCAAGACATGATCAGTGCGTTTCAAAAAGAACTTCAAGAAGAGCATGGTAATGTTGACATAAACATCAACGACGGCTCTATAACTCCAAGAGAAGATGAGCAGGTTAATTCGTAAAATCACAATAGGTAAAGATTACAAAATAGACGCAATGCACTACTCCGTGGGCCAAGAGGTCTATGGGGGACATACCATTTGTGATATTGTAGAGGAGAAAGATAAATACAGCATATATATAAGAAAAAACAAGGATGTAATGCCTTGGAAAGACTTTAATAAAAACATGGCTGTTTCTATTGAATACAACCTAGAGTATTAATGAACGAGTATGATAACATGCTTAAAGACATAGGTGTGTCTAGAGAGCAGGTGGATAAAGTCACTAGGTCTGGTAAGGTCGTTGAGTTTGATAGCTGTATGTATAGCAAAAGAGAATCTGACATCCATGGGCTTGGAGTATTTGCTAAAAAAGATATAAAGCAAAAACAAATCATTGGATTAGCTACTATAGACAATGTTATAAAGACTACACTAGGAAGATTCACTAATCACTCAGACAACAACAACGCTAGATTCTACCAACTCAAGAACAGAGACTTAGTATTAGTAGCCGAGCTAGACATAGCTGAAGGCAAAGAAATATTAGTAGATTATAGAGACCACACTTTAAACGAAAGGTATTTATGAAAAGTTTGTACGGATTCGTAATAGAGCCTGTTGGCGGTAGATACAATAACACAGCAAGCGTAGACGGTAAAGAATTAATATTAAATTCTGAAAACTTCAACCATCAGTTCGTTAATAGAGAGGCTAGAGTTTTAAGTGTTCCTATGGTAGGAGAGTATGACATACAGCCCGGTGATATTGTAACTGTTCATCATAATGTTTTTAGAAGATGGCTAGATGTTAAAGGTAAAGAAAGAAATAGCAAAAACTTTTTTAAAGAAGGTATATACATAGTTTCTATAGATCAAATTTTTCTCTACAAAAGAAACGATAAATACAAACCTACTAAAGGGTACAGCTTTGTGAAACCTATAAAAGCTATTGATGAATTTAATGTTGATCAAGAAAGACCTTTGGTAGGTATTGTTAAGTATTCTGACGGTGAACATCAAGTAGGAGATCTTGTGGGGTTTAGACCTAACTCAGAGTATGAGTTTGTGGTAGACGGCCAGAGACTGTATAGAATAATGAATCATTTTATTACAATTAAATATGAATATCAAGGAAACGAAGAAGAGTATAATCCAAGCTGGGCACAGAGCTGTTGAAGAGCTTATTAAAGTTGCTAAGGAAGCTATCGTTGATAGTGGTGATGATATTACTGCCGATAGACTTAAGAACGCTGCTGCTACAAAGAAACTCGCAATATTCGATGCCTTTGAGATACTTAATCGTATACAAGAAGAACAAGCTTTACTCGAAGGTAAGGTTATTGAGGAGAAAAAAGAGAAAGTTTTTAAAGGCTTTGCCGAAGGTAGATCTAAATAATGTACGAACAAAAACTATATAAAATTGTAGAGCCAGTTAAGAGAACCACTGTTAGTAGACTTAACAAGAGCAAAAAGTGGAAGTACGGGTATAACAAAGAACACGATATAGTTGTTATATCTAAAACTGGTAAGATCGGGCAGATACTAGAGATACAAGGCTTGCATATAGCCTTACCGTCTCAACCAAAAAAAGTATATACTTCTGAAAAAAAGAAGTGGGAAAGATTAGATTATCCTAAGGAGCTAGGTAGATTAAAAAATATATTTGATTGGAAAGCATATCCTGAAGAGCAAAAAGAACAGTGGTATGACTATATAGATGAAGAGTTCAAAAGTCGTGACGAAGGATTTTGGTTTCTTAACGACAAAGAACCTACCTACATAACGGGTAGTCACTATATGTATCTTCAATGGAGTAAGATCGACGTAGGTGCGCCTGACTTTCGAGAAGCAAATAGATTATTTTTTATATTTTGGGAGGCTTGTAAAGCTGACAAACGCTGCTACGGCATGTGTTATCTTAAAAACAGACGTTCTGGTTTTTCTTTTATGAGCTCAGCAGAGACCGTTAACTTAGCCACCATTTCAAGTGACTCTAGATATGGAATACTATCTAAAAGTGGTGCTGATGCTAAAAAGATGTTTACAGACAAGGTTGTACCAATATCTATCAACTATCCGTTTTTCTTTAAACCGATACAAGACGGTATGGACAGACCTAAGAGTGAACTTGCTTATAGGGTTCCTGCAAGTAAGTTTACTCGTAAAAAAATTACGTCGAACGAAAAGCAGGAAGAGCTGGCTGGACTTGACACTACTATTGATTGGAAAAACACAGGTGATAACAGCTACGATGGTGAAAAGCTTAACTTGCTAATACATGATGAGAGTGGTAAGTGGGAAAGACCAGATAATATTCTAAACAACTGGCGAGTAACTAAAACTTGTTTAAGGCTAGGTGCTCGTATAGTTGGTAAGTGTATGATGGGATCAACATCAAATGCTTTGGATAAAGGTGGTGATAACTTTAAGAAACTTTATAATGATTCAGATGTTACAAGCCGAAACCGTAATGGACAAACAAAGTCTGGTTTATATTCTTTGTTTATCCCAATGGAATGGAACTATGAGGGATTTATTGACGAATACGGACAACCTGTATTTAATAACCCAGATAATGATGTATACGGACCCGACGGTGAATTAATAGAAGTTGGTGTTGTTGATCATTGGAACAATGAAGCTGACGGTTTAAAAAGTGATCAAGATGCTTTAAACGAGTTTTATCGACAGTTTCCAAGAACTGAAGAGCACGCGTTTAGAGATGAAACTAAAAACAGTATTTTTAACTTAGTTAAGATATACGAACAAATAGACTATAACGAAGGGCTTGGTAGTATGTCTGTAGTAAACACAGGAAACTTCCAATGGGTTAACGGGATTAAAGACACAAAGGTTATTTTTTATCCAGACCCAAAAGGTAGGTTTAAAATTAGCTGGACACCGCAACCACACCTTCAGAATAAAGTTATAGTGAAGAACGGAATAAAGTATCCTGGAAATGAACACATGGGAGCTTTTGGTTGTGACAGTTACGATATAAGCGGTACTGTTGACGGTAGAGGTTCTAACGGAGCTTTACACGGATTGACCAAGTTTTCAATGGAAGACGCTCCTGCTAATTCGTTCTTTTTAGAATATGTTGCTAGACCACAAACCGCTGAAATGTTTTTCGAAGACGTACTTATGGCGTGCGTGTTTTATGGTATGCCAATACTTGCGGAGAACAATAAACCTAGGCTACTATATTATATGCGTAGAAGAGGTTACAGAGGGTTTAGCATGAACAGACCAGATAAGACTTGGAATAAGCTTTCTGTTGCAGAGAAAGAGATTGGTGGTATACCAAACTCTAGTGAGGATATTAAACAAGCTCACGCGGCTGCAATAGAGATGTATATTCAAGCTCATGTTGGACATAAAGGAGACGGTGTTTATGGAGACATGTACTTCGCTGAAACATTAGGCGATTGGTCTAAATTTGATATAAACAAAAGAACTAAGTTTGATGCCGCTATAAGTTCTGGATTAGCTATAATGGCTTGCAATAGACATTTGTACGCCCCTAATGCTAAGGTAGAAAGGCAAAAGTTAAATATAAACATTGCTAGATTTGATAATAAAAGCAGTGTGTCAAAAATAATTAAACAATAGGTATGCCAAAAGGAACAGAGAGCAATTATTTTCCAAGTCAAGTTGTTAGCGACTTAGAAAAAATGTCGTTAGACTACGGGTTGAAAGTAGCTCAAGCTATAGAACAAGAGTGGTTTCACGAGACCTACTCTACCAACAGATATTATACTAACAAGCAAGAGTTTCATAAGCTGAGACTTTACGCTAGAGGAGAGCAAGGTATACAAAAGTATAAAGATGAGTTGTCAATAAATGGTGACTTAAGCTACTTAAACCTAGATTGGAAGCCTGTTCCTATTATACCTAAGTTCGTAGATATACTAGTCAATGGGATGTCTGATAGAACTTACAAAATAAAAGCTACTTCTCAAGATCCTTACGGAATGGACAAAAGAACTTCTTATATGGAAGACATATTAGAAGATATGAGAACTAAAGATTTAGCTAAGTTTAGTAAGCAGCAGTTTAAAGTAGATATATTTAACACTCCTGAAGATAAACTTCCAGAAACTCAAGAAGAGTTAGATCTTCACATGCAGCTTACATATAAGCAATCTGTAGAAATAGCCGAAGAACAAGCTATTAACGTACTGTTAGAAGGTAATAGATACGAGTTAACAAAGAAAAGATTTTATTACGACTTAGCTGTACTTGGTATGGGCGCTGTTAAAACTTCTTTTAATACATCTGAAGGGGTTAAAGTGGAGTACGTTGACCCAGCAAACCTAGTATACTCTTATACTGACTCGCCTTATTTTGACGATATATATTACGTTGGTGAAGTAAAAACTATACCAATAAACGAACTTGTTAAAGAGTTTCCTCATTTAACAGAAGAAGACTTAAAAGAAATATCAAAAGAATATAATGTTTCTACAGGTAAGTACAACTCTATGTCTTACGTTGGAGATCGTCAAAAAGATGACAACCAAATAAAGTTGCTTTACTTTAATTACAAAACGTACATGAACGACGTTTACAAAGTTAAAGAGATGCCTAACGGGCTTGAGAAAGCTATAGAAAAAGACGACTCATTTAACCCACCAAAGGAAAAGCAAACTAACTTCTTAAGGTTAGAGCGAAAAATTGAGTGCTTGTTTGAAGGTGTATCTATACTAGGTACTAAAAAACTTTTAAGATGGCAAAAGGCTAAAAACATGATGAGGCCAAAGTCTGACTACAACAAAGTCAAGATGAACTACTCTATAGTAGCGCCTAGAATGTACAATGGTAAGATAGACTCTTTGGTTAAGCGTATAACTGGCTTTGCTGATATGATACAGCTTACACACTTAAAGCTTCAGCAGGTGATGTCTAGAATGATACCCGATGGAATATATCTTGACGCTGATGGTTTAGCTGAGATAGATTTAGGTAATGGAACAAACTACAATCCACAAGAAGCTTTAAACATGTTCTTCCAAACAGGTTCTGTTATTGGTAGATCAATGAATGAGTTAGGCGAGCCAAATCAAGGTAGAATACCTATACAAGAAATATCGTCTGGATCAGGTAGTCAAAAGATGCAAGGGCTTATCTCTACTTACAACTACTACTTACAGATGATTAGAGACGTAACAGGTCTAAACGAAGCTAAAGACGCTTCATCTCCAGATAGAAACGCTTTAGTAGGAATACAGAAGATGGCGGCGGCGAATAGTAACACTGCAACTAGACACATTTTGCAAGCTGGATTATTCTTAAGCCAAGAGGTTGCTGAGCAGCTATCTCTTAGAATATCAGATATATTAGAGTTTTCGCCAACTAAAGAAGCTTTTGTGCAAGCCATAGGTGCTCACAACGTAGGAACATTAGATGACGTTAAGAGTTTGTTCTTGTATGACTTTGGAATATTCTTAGAGCTTACACCTGATGAAGAAGAAAAGCAAATGCTAGAAAACAACATACAGCAATCTTTGCAGCAACAAGCTTTAGATCTAGAAGATGCTATTGACCTTAGAGAAATTAAAAACATAAAGCTAGCAAATCAACTTCTTAAAATACGTAGAAAAAAGAAGATAGAGAGAGATCAAAAGATGCAGCAAGAGAATATAAAGGTTCAGTCGCAAGCTAACGCAGAGGCTCAACAGGTTGCTGCTCAAGCTGAAGTTCAAAAGAGTCAAGCTTTAGTTCAAACTCAAATACAGTTAGAAGAAGCTAAAACTCAAATGAAAGCAGAGATGCTAATGCAAGAAGCTAATGTTAAAAAAGAGCTCATGAATCACGAGTTTCAAATAAACATGCAGTTAAAGCAGATGGAACTACAAGTGATTAAGAGTAAAGAAACAGAGAAAGAGGATAGAAAAGATAAAAGAACTAAAATACAAGCTACGCAACAGTCGGAGCTTATAGACCAAAGAAAAACAGGAGCGCCACCTAAAAACTTTGAATCATCTGGGAATGACACACTTGGTGATTTTGGGTTAGGTGCTTTCGACCCAAGATAACAAAAACTAATTTATATTTTATATTATGGAAGAAAATGAAAACATTGAAGAGCAGCAAGTAAACGAGCAGCCACAAGAAGAAGTCGTAGAACAAGAGTCACCAGTCTCTTACAAAGAAGATGGTACTATTGTCTTAGACATGAATAAGCTAAATGAAATAGAAGAAGCTGTTCAAGAAGAGCCTAATGAGGCTTTAAAAGAACTTGTAAGCGAAGTAGAAACTCCTCAAGAGGAACAAACGGTTGAAGAAAAAGTAGACGACGTTATTGAAACAGCTAATGAAGCTATTCAAGAATCTCAAGAAACAGGTAATCCTTTACCTGAGAATATAGAGAAGTTAGTTAACTTTGTTAACGAAACTGGAGGTAGTGTAGAGGATTATGTTAGGTTAAACCAAAATTATGACGAAATGGATAACCACACAGCTCTACAAGAATACTACAAAACAACAAAGCCGCATTTATCGGCTGAAGAAATAGAGTTCATGATGGACGATCAATTTTCTTTTGATGAAGAAGTTGACGAAGATCGTGATGTTAAAAGAAAAAAATTAGCTTTAAAAGAGCAGGTTGCCGAAGCTAAGGCCTATTTAGACGGGCAAAAGTCTAAGTATTATGATGAGATTAAGGCTAAGCCTATTGTCAATGATGAATATCAGAAAGCAATGGACTTCTTTAATCGATATAACGAAGAAGCTGAACAGAATCAAAAGATTGCTGAAGAACGCTCAAACGCTTTTGTTGAGAGAACAGATAGTGTTTTCAACGACGGTTTCGAAGGTTTCGAATACCAAGTAGAAGACAAAACGTTTAAGTACAACGTTAAAGACGCTAGCAAAGTAAAAGAAACTCAAAGCGACATCAATAACTTTATAAATAATTTTATTGATAGTGAAGGTAAGATTACCGACGCGGCGGGTTATCACAAAGCATTGTATGCGGCTATGAACGCCGACTCTTTAGCACAACACTTTTACGAACAAGGCAAAGCTGACGCTTTGAAGAATTCGGTGGCTAAAACTAAAAATATCGATATGACGCCTAGGACTTCTCATGGAGAGGTTCAAGCGAACGGTATGAGAGTAAAAGCTCTTGATTTAGATACAACTCCTTCGTTTAAATTTAAAAAACGAAAATAATTTATTAACCCATTTAAAACAAATTAAAAATGGCAATTACTAATGGACCTAGTTTGAATAGCACTCCTGCTCCAAATAAGCAGACGCTAAACACAAACTATCTAGACTTTACGGGTACAAGTGATACTACTTGGGCTCAACAATACTTACCAGACCTTATGGAAAAAGAGGCTGAAGTTTTCGGACCGAGAACTATCGCAGGCTTTTTATCTAAAATAGGCGCTGAAGAGGCAATGCAAGCTGATCAGGTTGTATGGTCTGAACAAGGACGTTTACACATATCTTACACAGGAAACGTATCAAGCGCTTCTGGTGGTCAAGATTCTGTATCTCAAATTACATTAACTAAAGAGATTGACGGTGCGGGTGTATCATCAGGATCAGTTGATCACGCTATTAGAGTTAACGACACTGTTGTTGTTGCAAACTCTGACGGTGTTTTTAAGTGTTTAGTTGTAACTGTAGCTAACGAAGTTATTGACGTTGCTCCTTACGGAACAGCTACGCTATCTCAAAACACAGCTACAGACGGAACAACTATCTTAGTTTACGGTTCTGAATACGCTAAAGGTACTCGTTACTTTGACGGTGGCAACGCTGTTACACAGTCTGACTCAAGGGGCGCTAACGAGCCTAAAATGCAAACTTATAGCAACAAGCCAATCATTATTAAAGATTACTACGAAGTATCAGGATCTGATACAGCTAGAATCGGTTGGGTTGAAGTTACAGGTGAGGAAGGACAGTCAGGTTACTTATGGTACTTAAAAGCTGAGGCTGACACAAGAGCTCGTTTTAACGACTACTTAGAGATGTCTATGCTTGAAGGTGAGCTTGGTGGCGCTGCAAATGACCTTACTGAAAGCTCTAACGTTATGTACAACGCTGCTGGCAATCAAACTGGTACTGAAGGTTTGTTCGCTGCTATTGAGTCAAGAGGTAATGAAACTTCAGGTGTAACTGGTGTTAACGCTGCTACTGACTTAGCTGAGTTTGATGCTATCTTAGCTGAATTTGATAAGCAAGGTGCTATTGAAGAGAACATGTTATTCGTTAACCGCGCTACTAGTTTAGCAATGGACGATATGTTAGCTTCTATGAATTCTTATGGTGCTGGTGGTACTTCTTACGGAGTATTCGAAAACGATGAGGATATGGCGTTAAACTTAGGTTTTTCTGGTTTCCGTAGAGGATCTTACGACTTCTATAAGTCTGACTTCCGTTACTTAAACGACAAAGCTACTCGTGGTGGTATTAACGATGCGGCTGGCGCTAACGCTATCCGTGGGGTTATTATTCCTGCAGGTACATCAACTGTATACGATCAGTCTTTAGGAAAGAACCTTAAGCGTCCTTTCTTACATGTTCGTTATAGAGCTTCTCAAACAGATAATCGTAAGATGAAAACTTGGACTACTGGTTCAGTTGGAGCTTCGACGTCTGCTTTAGATGCAATGCAAATCCACTTCTTATCAGAAAGATGTTTAGTCACTCAAGGTGCTAACAACTTTATGATCATGAAGTAGAAATACTTTGAACTACCCTGCCTTCGGGTGGGGTAGTTTTTTTATTAATTTTTATTATATTATATTATGGCTAAAAAGCAAACAGCTAAAACAGTTGAGGTAGCGCCTCAAGAAGCGGTGATCGATACGCCGGTGGTTAAAGCTCCTAAAGTAGAAGCTAAACCAGAACCAAAAAAACCCGATTGGGAAATAAAAGATAGAGTGTATCATTTGAAAGGCGGCAAAAAGCCTTTATCTAAGATGATACGATCTGCAAATGTTTATTACTTTGACGAGGAAAAAGGATTTGAAAGAGAGCTTAAGTATTGCAAGAATCAGCAAACATGCTTTGTTGACGAAATGAAAGGCGATCAAAGATTATCACATATTATATTTAGAAGTGGATCTTTGTTTGTCCCAAAAGAAGAAACTGTTTTACAAAAGCTACTTTCTTTGTACCACCCTCACAGAGACAGTATTTTTTACGAACACAAACCTGTCGAAATTGCAGAAAATCAATTAGATTGGTTAGAGTTTGAAGTTGAAGCTTTAACTATAGCAAGGTCAATGGATATTGACATGGCTGAAGCTATAATGAGAGTAGAAATGGGATCTAAAGTAAATGAGTTGAGTTCTAAGGAGCTTAAAAGAGATTTACTACTATTTGCTAAAAGAAATCCTAAACTGTTCTTAGAATTAACTACAGACGATAATGTTCAACTTAGAAATTTTGGTATTAAAGCTGTAGAAGCTAGAATAATCAAACTATCAGGAGATCAACGTAACTTTATGTGGGCTTCAAATGATAGAAAAATTATGACAGTACCATTTGATGAACACCCGTATTCTGCTTTAGCCGCTTGGTTTAAAACAGATGAAGGAATGGAGATATACTCCAATATTGAAAAGCGTTTAAACGCGTAATCACTATATAGTAGAGCAGCCACTCTGCGGGGTGGTTGCTTAACTATAAAAACATACATAATGGCGGTAAATATAAACACAGTATATCAAAGAGTGTTAGCGCTTGCTAATAAAGAACAAAGAGGCTATGTAACGCCTCTTGAATTTAATTTACTAGCCAACCAAGCTCAGATGGAAATATTTGAGCAATATTTTTATGACATAAACTTGTATAATAGAGCTCCAGGCAACTCAACCGAGTACGCTGACATGCTTCATATATTAGAAGAAAAAATAGCTCCGTTTAAAATTAATGATCAATCTCTTATCTCAAGTGCTAAGTTTGAAGATGATTTTGAACTTGACATAGCAGACTGGACCGCGGGCGCAAACGGTACGTCTACGCACGTTGCTCCAGCAGCATCTAATAACTACAATGGAGGTTTAAAAGTTTTGCAAAACGCAAGCGGAGCTACCCACACTGCTGAAAGTGGTACTAATGTTGCTTTGACAGCAGGTAAAAAATATGTAGTAAATTGGGAGATTATAGATATGGACGAGCCATCATCTTACTATGTAATTATTGATGATGCGGGATTAAACGCAATCAATTACCAACAAAACGAACCTTCAATTGGTTCTTTCAGCTTTACTTTTATAGCAGACGCCACTAGTAATCACAATATAAGAATTATAAATTCTGATACTAATAACGCAGGTAAATACATAACTTTTGGTAGTATATCTATTAAAGAAGTAGATAATACAAGCATTGGCGATAGCGGTACTAACACTGTTTATAGACTAGGTGAAGTTATGTGGCAAAGATCTGGTCAAAGTTACGCTACTCAAGTACCTCTAGTAAACGCTAACGAAATAACAAAATACAACGTTTCGCCTTTAGCTAGACCTACTAGTAAAAATCCTGTGTACGTTAGGGTAAGCGATACGTCTATAAAGCTATATCCAACTCCATCGTCTGCAGATACTATAACACACAACTTTATAAAAAGACCAGAAGATGTATACTGGGGATATACTATAGTTCCAAATAGCAGCGGAGGAAATGAGTATCCAATGTACAACGCTTCTAATAGCAAAAACTTTGATCTTCATGGATCTGAAGAAATGCCTTTAGTATACAAGATACTAGAGTTAGCCGGTATAGTTATAAATAAACCAGGTTTAGTTCAAGCAGCTTCATTAGAGCAACAAGAAAACTTACAACAAGAAAAACAATAATATATGCCGTTATTTGAAGGAACAACAGGAAATTATTATCAAGGTGCTGATAACACTCAAAACACAGCAGACGACACTCAATACGGTAACTATCAATTTACTTCACTGCAGGTTGTTATAGATCAGTTTATGTTAGCCTACGTTGGAGAAGATAAAATTATATCTAAAATAAAAAGACTTGACGTAGTATTTCACGCTCAAAGAGCTTTACAAGAGTTGAGCTTTGACACGTTTAAGTCAACTAAAGCTCAAGAAATAGTAGTACCGGCAACACTTCAAATGCCATTGCCTCACGACTACGTTAATTACGTCAAACTAACTTACAGTGATTCTTCAGGTGTAGAGCACATACTACATCCAGCTAGAATATCTAGTAATCCACAGAAAATAGCACAAGATGCTAACGGTGATTATACTCTAAATAGTGATGAGATACAAACTTCAGACTCAACAACTTGGGATAGATACAAAGGTAACGACGATCTATCTAGCGTTGACATTGACCATATAAGAGATTATGACACCAGCCACTACGACGCTAATTATGGCCAAAGATTTGGTATTGATCCTCAGTTCGCTCAGACTAACGGGACATTCTACATAGACGAATTGAAAGGTAAGATACATTTCTCTTCAACTTTAAGCGGTAACCCTGTAATACTAAAGTACATAAGTGATAGCTTAGGAACTGAAGACGAGATGCAAGTGCATAAGTTCGCAGAAGAAGCAATGTACAAGTATATAGCTCACGCTGTTTTAGCAACTAAGGCTAACACGCCCGAATACTTAGTTGACAGGTTTAAAAGAGAGGCTAGAGCCGCAAAGAGACAGGCTAAGCTAAGATTATCAAACATTAAACTAGAAGAAATAACTCAAGTATTAAGAGGTAAGTCAAAACAAATTAAACACTAGTAGATGCCAGAGTTAAAAAGAAATTTTATGCAAGGTCGAATGAACAAAGACCTTGACGAGAGATTAGTATCAGACGGAGAGTATAGAGATGCTTTAAACATACAGGTATCTACAGCTGAGGGATCTGACGTTGGTACAGCTAGAAATATTGTCTCCAACAAAGCTCTTAACTTAGTTAGCTATTACAAGCCTTACGCTAAACGTATTGCGAGAAGACCTCTTGCTCCGATGTTATTTGAAGGAGATCTTAATGCTCTAGGCGAGCCTTTAAGCATTCTTGAAGATGGAAGAAAAAGTGATTACATAACCGTAACGCAAAACACATTTGACGGAATGTCGTCTACGGCTCAAGTGGTTGGAGCTATAGCTGACGAAAGAGAGAACGCTATATATTCTTTAGTGGCGGACGCATTCGACTACGAGTCTCAACCATCTAAATTTCACTCAGTGCAAGGCACTGTTACAGCTGTGGCAACTACAAGTGTATCAAACGACACTTTAACTTTAAATTCAGATATAGCCGACGATATTAACGTTGGTGACTATGTGTTTAGTGATGTTAGTGATGGCATATTGAAAGACACAAAAGTTTTATCTAAAACAGACTTAGGAGCTACTACTAAAATCGTTATGGACAAGTCTTACGCGGGATCAAACGCTGTAGATGATGTAATTAGTATTCACAGAGCAATATCTGTAGGTAGAAAAGCGGATATAATAACTAAACTTATTCCCGACGCCGTTGTTTCTGGATCATCTAAAATGGAACCTGTTTTTGTAGATGTTTACGAGGTCAGAGCAAATTGGCCATCTTGGAGTGGAGACGCTGTTAGTAACACCGTTAGCTTTCAAACAAATCACACTAACTTTCCAACGCCCTACGAAGACATTACGCACGCCCATACCGCAGCAGTATTAAACACTGACGTTATAAATGGATTAGAAATAGGTATGACTGTTGATGCTGTAGACGTTGATGGCAATAGCTTGTGGGACGGCACTTACAATGGGGTTTACGTAGAAGACGTGCAGATAAGTTGGAACCCTGGGGGCGGGATTGTGGCGGTAAATGCAACGCCAACAAACACGGTAATAACACTAACTTTAAGCAAGCCAGTGCTTCTAACAGAGGCTCAAGTTCGTGCCGGCGCTGTACTAAAATTTAATAAAGAAAGAATATTAAACTTTAAGACTGGCCCTACCTACAGCTACACAGACAAAGACTTTGCTGAAACCACAGTGTCTAGCGCAACGCCTGAAGGAACTAAAGTTACAGCTATTGATGTTGTAGACGACATGTTGTTTTTTACCACGGACTACGACGAGCCTAAAAAAATAAATATAACTAAAGGAGTTGAGGGTTCTAAGCTAAACATCGACGGAAGCTTAGGGGATACGCCAAACTTATACGCTACTACAAGATATTACTTTGAAGCTGATGACACTACAACTGAAGGAAACGTAGTGCTGTGGGAGACTATGAAAAAAAGTGATGTTACGGTAGCTAGAATTGGACCTATATCTCCACCTAAGCTTTGGATGAGAGATACTAAACGTCTTGGCCCAGGTGGTAGAGATGCTATGTGTAATGAAGTTGGTCTTGGAGGGCCATTGCAAGTAGCTATGGTAGGTAACGCGCCTAGCGATGAGGTTCCAATGCCGTACGGGCAGAAAGAGGCTTCAGATTTTAGCTTTTTCAACCAGGTTGGAGAGAATTACGAATTAGATCTTGGAAATGAAACTATTGAATACGAGCTTCACGTAGATCCTTCTCTTGGCTACGAGGCTGGTAAGACAAACTATTTTGACAAAATAATACAAAGGTACCCATACCAAGGCGGTTGGAAGAGCGGTGATATACTAGCTCTTTATAACGGAAAACATGGCTACAGGGTTAAGGTTCAGATCGTAGAAGATCCAACTGTAGAAACTATAGAGCATCACTTTGGTTATGATGAGAAAAAAATAACAAAAATAAAAGTAATTCTTGTAGATGCTAACGCCGGTTATCAAAACGCAGCCACAGACACTTTAGACGTAAACTCAACAACAACGCCTTTAGCTTGTAAGTGGGTGGCCTACTTAGACTCAGAAGAGGCTGGGTCTATGTACGAGGAAAAATTTGTTAGATTTGCTTATAGGTGGAGATATAAAGACGGGGAAGTTTCTCCTATATCACCTTTTACAGAGCCGGCTTTTATGCCCAAATGCCCTTATCTGTATAACTCTGATAATGGCCAAAATGAAGCTATAAAAAACAACTTAAAATGGCTAGCTGTAACAAACTTTTTAGGTGGAGGTAAGTTAACTGAAAGCTATGGTTATCCTACTTTTGGAAGAAGAAGAAACAGCCTTAGGCCTATAGATATAGACTCTGTAGATATTTTATACAAAGAAGACGGAAACACTAACGTGTATCTTCTAAAGAATATTAAAAGATCAACAGTACAAAGTGCTCCAACCCCTATCGGAGAGTTTTCTGTTGTAGAACCATCTTCTAGTTGGAACCACTCTGGGTATCAAGGCGGAGACAAGCATATCCCTTTAAGTACTGTCAACCCGCTTATTGGTGTCGGCAATTTTTGGGGATCTGCCCCTTCTGCTGGACCTATACTAGGGCCATACACTTTAGACGAAACAACCTTCGCGGGATTAACTCATCAATATTCACATAATCATCTTAGTGATTTTAGATTTTACAACGCGTCGCACAATAGAGGGTTTTACATAGTACCTCCTGGCACAGTTGGAAGCGTGATACCTGAAATGCAGGTGTTTAGACCTTTCGACAATGTTCCGATCACAGCCAAAGCACAGTGTATCTCTTCTAGCAGGCTAATTTACGCTAACTATCAAGAAGGTTATGACTTAGTAGATTCTAATAGAAAAAAAATAAACTTTAACTTTTCAAGTAAAAAGTCATTAGAGCATAACTATAGCTTGGACTTTAAGCAGGGCATAGGTATAATATCTACTGATGGTAGGAATGGTAGGGGTAGAGTGGCGCCTGGTTTGAAAAGAAACAGGACATACACGGTTGGCGTTGTTTTTAAAGACAGATACGGAAGAGAATCTTCTGTGATTGTAGGTAAGGATGCTGCTTTTAGCTTAGGGCAAGCTGAGCATAGGTCGGGAGTTTCTGATCTAAGACTAAGCGTATGTCCTAAAGGAACAATACCTTATTGGGCTGAGTACTATAAGTACTTTGTTAAAGAAACATCAAACGAGTATTACAACCTAGCAATGCACGCTGCTTATCCAGCGCTACTTTCCGATGGAGCACCAAGCTTAGCCTTAGAATATTGGGTTTCTTTTAACTCAACTGAAAGAAACAAAATAAAAGAAGATGATACTTTAATATTAACTAAACCTCTTGACCATTGGGTTGGTATAAATCCAAATCAGTATAAAGTTTTAGCTATATCTAACGAAGCACCAAATCCAACGACTATACCTGGTATCGGTGGAGCCGAGGACACTGCTCACCCAAACCCAGAGTTGCCAGAAGGAATATCAGTGTCTGACGAAGATAAAAAAGGTAAGTTTTTTGTGAAAATAAAAGCTGATGCCGCTCTTCGTAAAAACTTTAGAAACGCCACGAATGGTATGGTTAGAACTAGAGCTAATACCGCTATATTTCAAACTCTTCCAGATCAAGGACCAGACCTAGATATATACTATGAGGTTGGTGGAGCTAATCCTGTTTATCTATGGAATGAAAACATAGAAAACTTTATCGAGCCTGGCGACAGGGTAACAGGTATAGCGGTAAAACCCGATGGCACCACTCAAGCGATTAACTTTGGAAATCCAGAGGCTCAAAGTATTGACACGGGCACCGTGTTTTACCACAAAATTCACAATTCAATACAGTCTGTTTACGGTTCACCAATAAAAGGATTAGACAAAAACATAGTAAAACTAAGAGTTCCAATGCTAATGAACTTTCACAGCGGTAGTGATGGTAGTATGATATACGAAAAAGCTTACCTTAGAGTTTGCAAGCACGATCGAACTGTTGTTACGCTAGAAATAAATTTAGACGAAAGCGACAACTCAGCTTCAGTACACGCTATAAATCAAAATTTCAAAGGATTTCTAGATGGTGATAAAAAAGTAAAGTATCAAAGTGGTAACTGCGTGTTTTATATAAAGTCATACAATTGGGGTAAACCACAAACGCTACCTTTTTACAACTGCTTTACATTTGAAAACGGGGTTGAAACAGACAGGATATTAGACAAATTCAACTCTACAAAACTAGATAACGGCGTTAAAGTTTCTACAGTGTCTTCAAACTACAAGAGAAAACACTTAAAACATGGTTTGATATTTTCTGGAATATACAACTCTAAGAACGGTGTCAATAGCTTAAATCAATTTATAGCTGCTGAAGGTATAACAAAAGACTTAAATCCAGAGTACGGTAGTATACAAAAGCTATTTTCGAGAAATACAGACATCGTAACATTTTGCGAAGATAAGGTTCTTAAAGTTCTTTCTAGCAAAGACGCTTTATTTAATGCTGATGGTAACACTAACTTGACAGCTTCAAACAGGGTTCTTGGAACAGCTATACCTTTTTCAGGTGACTTTGGTATATCTAGAAATCCAGAGTCTTTCGCTGAGAACGAGTTTAGATGTTACTTTACAGACAGAGCTAGAGGAGCTGTTTTAAGGCTTTCTAAGGACGGTTTAACAAAAATATCAGATATAGGCATGAAGAACTATTTTGCTGATAACCTAAAGAGCGCTGCTGCCGCCGTAGGATCTTTTAACTCTAGAAAAGACGAATATGATTTAACCATACACTCTGCTATCAACGCCACAGCTTCTACCAAAGAAGTTAATACGCTTTCTTTCAACGAAAGTACTAACGGTTGGGTTAGCTTTAGAGGATACGCCTTAGAGCATGGTTTATCTTTAAACAACACGTATTACACTTTTAATTCAGGTAAAATTTGGGAGCATGGTGTTAATCCAGGCTCTGCTGCTAGAAATAATTTCTATGGTACGCAATACTATTCTAGCGTAACCCCTGTGTTCAACGATATGCCTTCGTCAGTAAAAAGTTTCAACTTACTAAACTACGAGGGATCACAAGCTAGAGTTGTACTGGTAAATGACGACGACGCTTATGCTACTAGAACTCCTGATCAAAACTATCAAGAGTACTACAATAATGTAGCTAGAGAAGGTTGGTATGTAGAATCTATAAGTACTGATCAACAAGAAGGTAATGTTCTAGAGTTTAAAGAAAAAGAAGGTAAATGGTTTAACTCTATACAAGGTTTGCGAACCACATGGGCTAACACATTAGGCGGAGGCGATGGTAGCGGATCTGGAAACTTAGACTCTCAAGAAATTTCTTTTCAAGGTATTGGGTCTGCTAGCGGTGTTTTAGGTAGCACCACGGCTGGAACCTTGAGAACTATAACAGCAACAATGAATCAAACAGGCGGAAGCAATGCTCCTACAATAGTTGGTGATTCAGACTCTTTGCTAACTGGAGCGAGCGCATCCTCTGTTGAAAGCACCGTAACGCTTACAGCTGCCAGCGGTTATGTTCTTGGTAATATAAATTTAGACTCTGACGCTTTCAACGCAGTAGGTGGCGTGACAGTAGGGAAAGTAGTATATAATGGAATATCTTACGATGTTGATACCGATATTCCTACCGCTGGTCAAGTCACTGTTACCCTTACAATAATTTATGATGACATTAATGTAAGCGCCGACCTAGCATTTAATCTTGGGTTTACTATGACTAGCGTAGCATTAGTTGATCATACGCTTAAGTTATGCTTTGAGTTTTTCTCAGATATAGAAGACGACACTACAGGTGTAACGATAAGTAACAATAGCCAACCGTACTCTATAGTCTCACCTTTAGCCGTGAGTACAGACTACACCGTTGGTTCTTACGGTGAGGAGTTTAACGTTTTTAACAAAGTTCTTGGAAACATATTTGATGCTACATACGAGATATCAGCTGAAAATATAAATCCTTATAATAACTCTACACAGATAGCTTATTTTAAGTTAATAGCAGACGAAGGTTTCTACTTTAACGCTACTGACATAGCTAAAATAACAAATACTCTTTCAACTGTAGACAACGACGGCTTAGCCACAACACCAGCTAACGACTCAGGAGGTGCAACCGTGACCGCTAGAAAAACGTTCAATCAATTTAACGATGCTTCTGACAGCGCGTCTATCACGCTTAGCTCAGCTGATGGAAACTACAATTTTCAATATACTTACGATTACGATATAAGCGGAAACGTCAATAGTATAACTGTTGGAATTTTTTACAATCCTGATACGAGTGGGACTGGGTCACAAAGTAACGTAGACTTTTTAAGAATACCAGCGCTTTTAATTGAGAACGCTATAGAGATACCGATTTTCGACGATCCATCAGATTTTATTGCTTCAGATCTTAGAGTTCGCATAGGCGTTGAGGACGTTGATGTAGCAGCTGATAATCCTTATTTTATAGATCACGAGGCTTCTACTCCACCATTTTCATTTACTTTCGGTAGTTTAAAAACAAACGCCGTGCCGAGCCCTGACACAAACTATGTTGATGTAGTAGCTAAATCTACGGTTTTTCACGATGAGGCAACAGTAGCAACTTCCACGACGGTTGTTAGCCAAGAAGATCTAGACGATATTTTCGAAGACTTTTTGATAGTGCTAGCTCCAAACGTAGGACAGGTAATAAATGTAAGTAGTATAACCTCTTTTTTAGGTGTAGCTGTAGCCAGCGGAGACTTGAGCGCTTCTACTGGAGTGCTAACTTTTAGAAATCAAGAATACTATGTTTCTGGCGACCCTGGTGTAGTAAGTTTTGAAGGACAAACAATAGACTATTACCCTAATAGTGGAGGCAACTCTACCTATGGGGCTAACAACTTAATACCTGTTAAAGACGCTATAAAGAGCGTTGAGTTCAGTAATTTAGGTAATTATATAGACGGCGTATTTGCAGGTGCTGACGAAGCTGATAACAAAGTTTTGATGACAATAAAACTTGCTCCTAACGTATCTTTGTACCCTGACATTCTTCTAGCCGCTAACTGGGAGGCTGGGGCTTTCTTAAGAATACCAGCGCCGGCAATGAGTACGACATCAGCTGCTCCAACTTTAAATCATAAATACAGTTTATTTATAGACGAGATTGACTATATTCTTGCTGCCGGAGGTGCTTCTCACGTCGACTTTGTAACAACACACAAATATGGCTACAGTCCTACTGGATTAACACTGACGCAGACAGAGCAAACTAACTACGACGCTTATAATCACGACGGCTTAGGCACGTCTAGCGTTAACGCAACCTTGACATCGATAACGTTTGAGCAGCTGTTAGCTGGAACTGGAGGAGCAAACCCCAGTGGAACTAGCAACTGGACTGGGCTGAGATTTGACTCGGACAATCACGGCAAGTACTACGAAGTCGATATTCACGGAGCTTACTCTTCAGGTGCTGTTGCAACACATAAGTTCAAGTACACGGCGACTCAAGTAGAGAGTACAGATACAGAGTTCGTTATGTACAACTTAGTTGACACAACAGCCATTAGAATTAATGATCAAGACAAGCTTGATGAGTTTATGGACATAGCAAGCGAGAACGATTTAACGAAAGGATCTATTGCTACGCAATTGGGTAATTATAAATTGCATGCGGCTGGTACTTTTTCTAGTGGAAAATGTACAGCTATTGAGTTCACTATATCGTACGAAACCTCAGTTGTTGGTAGCGAAGTGCAAACAGATACAGACTACTATTTTGATCCATTAATAATAAGCCCAAGTTTTGTTAACGCTGGAAGATTTGTACTTGCAAGAAAAAAAATAATATAATATGTCAACACTAACCTTAAAATTTGCAAACAACGTAAACATCTCTGCTCAGGTAGGTGATATAGCGTATTACGTGCCTGTTACTGAAGCGGCAGCAGATGCCGGTAAAGTGCAAACAGCTACAGGCTATAGTAACATTGTTAAAATGGGTCCTATAGAACACATAAATAAAAATATTGTAGTAATAACGCATGACGATAACGTTTCAATTCCTACCACAAGCAACTTCATAATGTTTAGCAAAGACAACGCCGCTAACCTTTCTAGTTTGTTAGGTTACTATGCTGATATTAAATTTGTCAACAAGTCTACTGACAAAGCTGAGATATTCTCTATTGGCTGCGAGGTATTTGAAAGCAGTAAATAAGCGGTGCTAAGTGTGATTATATAACAGTAATTAAATTAAATTAAATGTCTAACGAGGTAGAGCTAAAAAATATTGAGCACAAGCTGCAACAAAGAGAGAAGATAGAGGCTTTCCAAAGATCGTTGCTAGCTATTGCTGACGGAGACTTAGTCGAAGGTGACGGTAAAAGCATAGTGCACAGCGACAAATTTCCACTAAAACATACTTTTGCCGACGGTATTTACGTTAGAGAAATGTTTATGAAACAAGACTCGGCTGTCGTAGGTGCTATACACAAACATCTGCACGTTTGGTTTTTAATGAGCGGGCGTTTAATAGTGGCGAAAGAAGATTCAAAAAAAGAGTATGTTGCCCCGTGCTACGTGTTAGCTGAACCAGGGTCGAAAAGATTAATATACGCCGCTGAAGATTCAGTATTCGTTAACGTTCACAAAAACCCAAGCAACACTCGAGATATGGTAGAACTAGAAAAAAGCATCGTAGCAATGAGCATAGAAGATTACGATCAATACATAAAAAACAAATAATATGTCATTTACAATAGCAACAATAGCAGCTGTAGGTTTAGGTGCGGCTAAAGGTATATCAGGCTTTATAAAAAACAAGAAAGCCAAAAAAGAGCAGAAAGAAGCTAAAAGAAAGCACGCTGAGCGAATGAAGGCTTATGAAAACTTAGACACCTCTAATCCTTACGCTGGCCTTAAAAATGAAATGGAAGGTATGGAGAATACCTTCGAAGACTTAACGGTTAACACGCAGCAAGCTGAGTTCGAAAGAGATTCTTTTCAGCAGCAACAAGCCAACATTATGGGTAGCATGGAATCTGGCGGATCGTTTAACGCTGGTAACATACAAGCTTTAGCCGGTGCTGCATCGCAACAAGCTAGGCAGTCTTCTGCTAGCATTGGAGCTCAAGAGTCTGCTAACCAACAAGCCGCAGCAACTGGCGCAGCAGATATTCAATCACAAACACTTAAAGGTAGACAGCAAGTAGGTATGATGAAAGCTGAAGGTGAAGCTATATCTAGACAAATGGAAGCTGATAAGCAGGCTACTTTGCTAGGTATGTCTCAAGAAGAAATGGCACAAGCTAACGCAAACAAAGCGGCTGCAAACGAACAAATGTGGGGTGGTGTTACAGATATGGCAGGTGCGTTTTTCATGAAAGATCCAAAGTTAAAAGCTTCTGTTAGCGCTCATGCTAATGACAAAAAGAAGAAAGCAAAATCTAAAAAGAAATAATAGGTATGGCTGAGAAGAGTTATTACGAAAGATACATGGAAGAAAGAAATGCTAGAGAACTTCAAGTTCAACAAGCTCTAGCTAATGGTCTTCCTGTAGAGAACATGGGTATTACTGGCGTTAGTAGCGCTTTAGATGGATTACAAGCTTTGATTAGAGACTACAAGCAAAGCGAGGCTTATCAAGCTAAAGTAGCTGCAAAGCAAGAAGAAAGAGCAGAAAAAAGAGAAGCTAGAAAAGAAGAAAGAGAGTTAAAAAAGCTTCGATCGTATGAAGACAAATACGATAAACAACAAGCGCGAGAGAAAAAGAAAGCTCTAAAGAAAGAAGAAAAAATAAAAAAGAAAACGCTAAAAGATGATAAGCTAGAGAATAGAGACAGGTTTATACCTGATTTTAGTAAAGGAAATACTGGAACTATGGCTTTTATGAAAAGCCCAATGAAGTATGGTAGAGCAGACGCAACTTTAATAGCTGGTGTTAGACGTATGAATCAAGCTGGAAAGCAGTATAACGCTTTTAGCGGCGTAAATGATTTAGTAGATAGAGTTGCTTTAATGAAGGAAAGCGTTAGAAAAAAGGCTCAAAAAGAGCTTGATCAATATAGCGTTGAGGAAACTAACAATGGTTTTAATAAGTTTAAAAACGGTACCAACGCTTGCACTCAGTACTTATCTGAGCAGAAAAAAGCAATGAGCGATCTAAAAGCTAAAGCCGAAAACTTAAATACTAATAGCCCTAAGTTTAAACAAATAAAGTCTGAGATAATAGCTATCGAAGACAAGTGGAAAGCTTTAAATACACAGATGACAGAGGTACAGACCAATAGAGATGATTGGGCTAACATGCATGGTAAGGGTGAAGGCGAAGGAAACAATGACGGAAGATTTAGATACTCTAACGCTACGCTTGATACGCCAGAGTATGACTACTTAAATCAAATACACAGTGGTCAAGCTGATATGTTAATAAGTCCAAACGGGCAGATACAGTTTGTGGTTGGTAACATGGATGCTAGCGGTCAAACAAGCATAGTTACTTTAGACCAACTCAACGAAACTATTTTCGAAAGAGATGAAGATGGTTTAGGTGCTTTCGCGAAATACAGAGAAGAGGTTGCTAAAAATCAAAAAGAAAACATGCCTTTTAGTCAAGGTAAAGCTGAAAGCTTAGTAAATCAACTTTTTGGAACAAAACAAGATCCTAATAAAAAAGTAATGGTTTCTTGGATGTATGACGATTTAGACGGTGATGGAAAAACTTGGATTGACGATTTTACTTTAGAGAATCCAGACGTTGATATTAGCAAGTATTCTGCCGGGGCTAATTGGAGCGAGCCGTACGACGAAAACCAAAACATTGGAGAGTGGTTAAGAGACGAATTAAAAGCTTACTACGTAGAAAGACTTAGAGGGGTTCACAACGACATGCATAAAGCAAACGGAAAGTCAACGCCGAGCGCTTACGGTACGGGAGAATATGATTTAAACTACAATAATAAAAATCCACAAAACTCTACTAGCTCTGCTGAAAGAATAGCTGCTAAAAAGAAAAAAGATCAAGAGCTCGCTAAGGCTAATTGGGATGTCGCTATCAAAGAGGGTAAAGACAATATACCAGACTATAGAAATCCTAATAGCACTTGGGTAAAAAGAGATGATGGAACGTATTACAAACAGTTAAGTAACGGTAATTATGTAATAGATCCTGATACGAAAAAACCTAAAGTATACACATTTTAATAAATAATATATATATATGTCTTATATAACGCAAGGAGGCAAAGAACTTTCAGAAAAAGAAGTACTAGACTTTGCTAAGCAGTCTGAAATGGAAGTTGAAGATTACATTGAAGAGATGGGCCTGGGAAAGTCGAACAGCTCACAAACACCGGATGCGAGTGTGAGCACAGGAAGTACGGCATCCACCTCGGTAAATACTTCGTTGGAGTTACCAGGTTTAACAAAAGCAAATCATGAGTTTAAACCTTACGAACTTTTAGAACCTCAAGCTCAAGATCAGACTAGCATATCTAACGTATCAACAGACATGTCTAATCTTTTACAGCATGAGGAGCAGAAGCAAGATCTTTTAGAAGTATATAAAGAAAAAGATGAATTAGCAGACGAGAAGCCAGTTATTGAAAAAAGCTCTATAGTAGAGCAAGAGTTTGATGGTGAAGAAATCGTAGACGAAGAGGTAGGTGATAATACTACTTTTAAAAACATAAACAGAAAAACTATCTATAATCCTGCTGGAGAAGACGAAATAGTTTACAGTTATACCGACAGCGAAAGCGCTGTTATAGAAGAGGACATTAACGTATTTGAAGCAAACTTGTATAAAGTTAATTTGCAAGAGCAAGCAAAAAAACTTTCTGATGGTAGGTTGTTGACTGAGGAAGAAAAAGAAGCCATAGAAAAAGACCCTCAAGCTTTTATCAACGACTTTGACCTTGCTTTATCTACAGTTAACAACATGTACGCTAACCACAAGTCAGACTGGAGCTTGCTTCAAGAAAGAACTAGCGGAACATCAATAGATGGCGTAGAGTTTTTTGTGGAAGAGTCTGACATGGACGCTGAAAAGTTTTTAAATAGAAAACAAAAAAATCAAAACGAAGCGTACGAAGACTGGGCGGCTAGCTATAATATAGAATTTAACGACAGGTTTAAAGAGCAGTACCAAAAAGACATAGATGCTATAAACAATGGCATACAGCAAAAGTATGTAAAAGAAATGCAAATAGAACTTGACGCTTTTCAAGAGACGCTTCTTCAATCTTTTCAACAAAGACAACAAGACGGAGAGTTTGCCGACATGAGCCAAGAGCAAGTTCAACAGATGTTTACCGCTGAAGTTAATGCTAAACAGCAGGAGATAGGTGGACTATACAGCGAGCAAGCTAACCAAGAATTAAACAAATATATTGGAGCTAGATATGACGACTACGTTTCTGCTAACGAAAAAGAGTTTCAAAGAAAGCAAATAGAGTTTTTTCAAAACTACATACCTCCAACAGATTTAATTGGTAGAGAAAAATATGACGATCTAACTAAGCAATTTAGATTAAACGGCTGGGACACAGCTACTAATGACACGAAAAGATTAATGCTAGATAATGCTTGGACAAACATAGAAATAGGTTTGAAACAAGCTGGTATGACAGATGAAACAGAAATACTAAATAGAAAAACAGAGTACTACCATAAGTTTTGGAATGACATGACTTTCGATATTAGTGGTGACATGACAAGGTTTGGCATAGATGAAGTTTCTAAAGATCTTTTAGAAGCTATAGACAAAGAGCTTGAAAGAGTTACACCAATTGTAGATTCTTACAATGTAGACATGGCGGGCATGATTAATATAGCTAGCTACGGAGTGTACACCAAGGAGCAGTATGAGCAAGCGGCTTCTGAATACAACAACCTCAAGATGGCGAAAGACAAGCTAGAAGTTGCTTTGCAAAGACCTGAAAAGCTAGCGGAAAGTGGTTTTGCAAAGTTTTTTCAAGGAGCGCTAGGATTAGAGTCTGGTCTTGACTATATACCTATTGTTGGGGGTGTTGCTAGTACTTTTGACGCCTTACAGGCTTATAGTTTATTTAAAAAGAAAGAGAGCGGGGAAGAGCTAAGTCCTGCTGAGCAGATTGTATTGAGCTCGCTAGCAACAAAGCAACTTTCTGATAATAAGTTTAATGAACTTACGAAAGGTGAGACAGCGTATAACTCTGGTAAAATGTTAGCTGAAATGTTTCCTTGGGTAGCTGAAATATATCTTACTAGAGGCGTTTTTACTGGTGCTAAAAAAGTAGTAAAAGATAAGTTGGAAAGAACGTTAAAAGAAGGCATATACGATGGCTTGATTGAAGACGTTAGTAAAAGAACTATCAAAGGAAACATAATAGACGGTATTTCAGTTGTGCTGGCCGCCGGTGCTCAGTCGGCTGTTATACCTACTAACTATCTAGACTCTACTCTTGAGAGAATGACACCGCAAGCAAAGCTAATGATTACTAGCGATGGCGACGATATAATGAGTCAACTTTCAATCAACGGTGGCTATGCACTTGATAAAAACGGTGACTATGATGTTGAGGCTTTTGATAAAGCTTTCGCTAAAGCTTTTGGCGTTAACTTTTTAGAATATTTTACAGAAAGACTAGGCGCTGGATTTCCAAAGCTAGGAAAATTTATCAAAAATGATGTGCTGAACGATCCTGAGTGGCTGCGAAGAACTATAGTGTCTAGATACTTTAATAAGAAAGGATTGACTGGTACCGGTCAGTTTATGAATAGTATAGGAAATAAAGTTGGGTTTGACGGCATGTTTGGAGAGATGGCTGAAGAAATTATAAACCTTCCTTTGCAAAACCTAGTTGAAGGCAACGACTTATTTGAAGGATTAGATTCTCAATTCTTGAAAGAAACTGGTTTAACCATGGGTGTTATGCAGGTAATGTTCTCGGCTCCAGGGACGGTCTCTAAGATCATAAAAGGTAAACACAATAAAGTTTATCGAATGGACGGCGAAAACTTCTCTACGGTTCAAGAGTTACAAGAAGAGTACAACAGAAGAAGAGCAAATGGTGAAAACCCATTGGTGTATATAAAGAATGACGGTAAAGGCGCTTTATCACTGTATTCAGCAATGATGGAGCAAGATGGTAACGCAGACGCTCTTCAGTATGAAAACACTAGAATTACTTTTACAGATATTAAAACCGCCAACGAGATCAAAGCTATAGAAGCTTTAGACTCTGATTCTAGAAATGAAGTTGAATCTATAGAAGATAAAATACAACAACTAGAAGATGATAAGGCTGACGCTAAAGAATCTTCCATGATTAGCGCTGAAGAAAAAACAAACACCGCTAAAAAAATAGATGAAAAGATACAAGAGCTTGAAACTAAAAGACAAGAAATACTAAAGCCTATAATAAAGCAGCAAGCTAAAGAACAATCTAAAACTACAATAGCAAACGTTAAAGATCTTGCAGAAAGTATGTTTGGTGAAAACATGAATGTTGTAGAAGTTACAAACGGAACTCTTGTTCAAATATTTGGGCAAGAAGCGGACGGATCTTTCGGTAGTATAAAAGTAAACAAAGATGGTAGTAAAACCATATACGTTAACGCTATGAAAAAAACTACTAACGAAGGCGTGAATGTAGCGGCTCACGAGTTTTTGCACGGTGTACTAAGAACAACGTTGCAAAATAATCCAACCACAGCCTACGCTCTAGGAAACTCTTTGTTAAACATGCTTGGAGATATTCAGCCGTTTATCACCAAAAATAATGCTAGGTTTATAAATAGACTTAACGCGTATAGAGATCCAAACGCCGCGGGGCAAGTACCTCTTACTAGCGCTAAACAAGCTGAAGAGGTATTAACGTTGGTCGCTGATGCAATAGCTACTGGTCAAATGAAGTATAACAGAACTACATTTGAAAAAATTGGCGCAATGTTTTCTAGAGTTTTTAAGAACCTTGGTATACCTTATAAGTTTAAAAATCCTATGGACGTCTATAATTTTTTAGAAGATTATAGTAGAGGTATACAGAGCGGAACTTTAAACGAAGCTATGCGAATAGGAGCTGTTGACGGTTTTAAAGTTTCTGGAGAAATAGCAGAGATAGATCAAGTGTTTAGAGATATGATGTCTGAAGAAGACGGCGAAGAAAACGCCGAGCAGTTTGAGGCAGAATCAAAAGATGCGTCTGATGCTGTTCAAAATCTTTATGAAACTAGCGGTGTTGACGGAGCGTTTGAAATATTCCAACTGTTCAAACCTATAACAACTAGAATAGCAAACAAGTATAGAGAAGTACCTGGCTTTGATTTAGAGATGATGATTAGCGAAATAGAAATAGGTCAAAGAGGTATATACGACTTGATAAGGGATTACGATCCTAATTCAGGAGTACCTTTAGCCGCTTATATAAATAAGTATTTACCTTCAAGAGCTATTGAGTCTGCTAATAGAATATTAAAAGAGCAATTTGAAGATGACGTCACTGAAGCTAGAGGTGTTGCAGCCGAAGAAACAGCAGAGATTAAAGCGCCTGAAAGAAAAGTTAAATTAATAAATGTAGCTGAAAGACTTGGTATTCAAGCTGAAGTTTTAGCAGAGATTGAGGCGGCTGGGATAGATCCTAAAGTTATGCTTAATTTTAAAAAAGTGCCTAACGCCGCTTTGCAGACAGTTTCTAATTTAACTGGCATACCTGTTAAAAAATTAAAAAACCTTGCTAACCTCTCTAAAAGTGAGTTAGCTAGCATGCAGATGTTTGTTAGAAGAAACGTAGGCTTGCTAATAGACATGCTACCACAAGGCTTTGACTCTGAAGGTAAGGCTACAGGCGTGCCTAAAACTTTATTGGATGCTTTTTACAATAAAAGATCTTCAAGAGCTAAAACTAAAGCCGGATTAAAAACTCAGGTTAAAAAAACAAATATACTAGACTCTGACTTTCTAGAGGTGTTTGGTATTGTTGAAGGAGTCGCTGATCGAACAGATAGAAACACATCGGCTAGAGCGCTAGCTATGGCAAACTTAATGGGTAAGATAATCACAAATCAAGCCCTTAGAACTATTGATCCTTCTGCTGCTCAAATAGCAGACGGTATGTCAGATGTGTTGTTTTCAAAAGACGTATCTGATGCTATAACGTACATGGATCCAACATGGCCTAAGATAATAACAGGCATGGGTGCTACGCTTTTAGATATAAGCGGTAAGGATAGAGGCGCTTACATAAACTGGTTAGCAACGGTTGCTGCTAAAGAATTACCTAGATCGTTTTTTACCGGTGGCAACTTATACGCGGCTGGCGCTAAAAATATAAACGTTGACGAAAACGGAAACGAATATACAAACGACAAAAACGGTAGACAGCTATACGTAGATACTGAAGGTAATGTAACGTTAGAAAAGACAAAGAAAAAATTAAAAGAATATACTTTACTAGACGGTAAAAAAGTAAGAAATAACAACCCTAACTTTAAAGCTTACGAATTAAGTTTAATGCCAGCTAGCCCTAAATACGCGTTTGCAAATAAAGCTCAATTTGAAGCTGTTATGGAGGGAGTTGAATTTGCTCCAGAGTCTAGCAACGTTGCGGCTATGGCTAAAGTTTCTGTTAAGTATGGTAAGTTTACAAACGCGCAAGCTCAAGAGTGGTTTAGCAACAATCAAGATCTGTTAGATCAGTCTGATCAAGGTTTTAAGGAAGTTTGGTCTATACTGCAAGATTTAATGAAAGAGTCTTCTAACGTAGCTTTTGTTGGAGCACTACTAGAGTCTTCAGCTGTAAACCAAGGGCACTTCATGAGAACAGGTGCTAGATATGGTTTTCATAATACGTTAGGTTTAGAAAACGTAGAAGAGCACACGCAGCCAGCAACAGAGTTTGGCAAGATTTTATTTACACTTTCAAAGATGGGTGTTGTTGATCAGTATATTGATAACGCTATGAAAGCTTACATGCAAGGTGGTCTTCCAAAGATATACGACAACTTACTTAAAAAGCTTGGAGAGTTTAATTACGTTTCGCAAATACCTAAAGAGTGGCAGTTTAAAGTGTTTACCGGTGAAGTTCCTGCTTGGATTAGATATTTTAATCCTAACGTCAATAACAACGCTGGAGGTATAAACCCTAACTTTATAGTGTTAGCTAATGGAAATACAATTGCTCAAGAATATAACGTTGGAATAAACAGTTCTTTATATAGCAACGCTAACGTTGTTTCAATGCAGCAAGATTTATTATTTCAAATATTTTCTGGGCAAATAACACAAGAGCAAGCCAACAAAAAGCTTAACGAATATATAAGTAGATACCCTGTCAAAGTAAAAACAACTAGCGAGACTAGATTAGAAAAGGCCGATCAAGCTTTTCAAGCTATGAGTAGAGATGCTGAACCAAGAGGTATGTCTACGTTCGACTTTGACGACACATTAGCCTTTACTAAATCTGGTATTAGATTAACAATGCCTAATCCAAGTGGTAAGCCTCAACCAAAAAGAAAAGCTATACTAATAGCTGGTAACGCTGGCGCCGGTAAAACTACTGTTATAAATCAGTTAGGTTTAAGAAAGCAAGGCTTTAAATACGTAAATCAAGATATAGCTTTAGACTGGTTAACCAAAAACAATGGTTTACCAAAAGATATGAATGAGTTTACTAGAGAGCAAGCTGAAAAGTGGAGAGAGCTTGGAGGTCAAGCAGCAGTTGCAGCTAAGAATAAAGCTTCAAAACTAAGAGGTCAAGGCGATGGTGTTGTGATCGATGGCACTGGTGCCGTTGGCGTTCAGTTTGAAAGTATGGCTAGAGAGTTTAAAGACGCCGGTTACGATGTTCAGATAGTGTTCATTGAGTCTTCGTTAGAAACAGCGTTAGAAAGAAACGCGAATAGATCTGAAAGAAGACTAACCGATGCTACCGTTAGAAACAGTATAGAGTCAGCTAAGAAAAACAAAAAAGCATTTAAAGAGATGGTAACATTTTTTCCATACTCTGCTAAAGGCTTTGTGGAAATAAACACAGACAACTTAAAACAAGGAGAAGCGCTACCAGCCGAGTTCGTTAAAGAAATGGACGACTTCACGAAAGGCTATATAAAAGATAGAATCAACGCTGAAGACTTTGCTTTACGTGGGGCGGACTTACTTGCTCAAGGTGCTGAGTATGATTTTTCAGAGTTTAATAAAGTAGTAGATGGAACACCTGGTCCTCTTTTACAAAAGATGAAGAATCAAATTAAAAAGTATGGGTCAGATAATGTGTATGTATTAACCGCTAGACCTGCTGCTTCCGCCGGTCCAATATATCAGTTTTTAAAAGATCAAGGTGTAGATATACCTTTAGAAAATATTACTGGCTTAGGAAATAGCACGGGTGATGCCAAGGCTGCTTGGATGCTTAATAAGTACGCCGAAGGATACAATGATATGTACTTTGTAGATGACGCTATGCAAAACGTTGAAGCTGTACAACATGTGTTTAACCAACTAGACATTAAGGGTAAGTCTGTTCAAGTTAGGTTTAGCAAAGACGTTGACACTGAGTTTAACAACATGCTCGAAAGAACTAAAGGTGTTGATGCTGTAAAAACATTTTCTAGGGTTGAGGCTAGAAAGCGAGGAAAAAACAAAGGTGGCTTTACACTATTTGTACCACCTTCTGCAGAAGATTTCACGGGGTTATTACGGTATTTTGTTGGCAAGGGCGAGCAGGGTAATGCTGATATAAAATTCTTTGAAGAGTATTTAGTTAAGCCTTTCGCTAAAGCTGATCGTGAGATGAGCCAAATGAAACAAGGTATTAGAGATCAGTATAAAGCCTTAAACAAAGAGTTTAAAGATGTTAAAAAGAAGTTAGGTAAGTTAACGGATGTAAAAGGATTTACTTTTGATGCTGCTATAAGAGTTTATCTCTACGCTAAAGCTGGCTATGAAATACCTGGTTTAGCTGAAAGCTCTAAACAACAACTAATCAACTTAGTTAAAAACGATCCTTCGCTGAGAGCTTACGCTGATAGAATTAGCGCTATAACAAAACAACAATCTGGATATGTAGAGCCTACTGACGGCTGGGATACTGGTAATATAGCTATGGACTTACAAGAGCTAGTAGATAAAGTTTCAAGAGCTCAGTTTTTGCAAGAGTGGTTAGAAAATAAAGACATAATATTTTCAGAAAAAAACTTAAACAAAATAGAGGCTATATACGGTAGTGACTTTAGATCTTCTTTAGAAGATATATTATACCGTATGGAGACTGGTAGAAATAGACCTAAAGGTAGAACTAAGTTTGAGAATCAGTGGAATAATTGGATTAACAGCTCTGTTGGCGCTATTATGTTCTTTAACGCTAGATCTGCCGTGCTGCAAACATTATCTACGGTTAACTTTATTAACTTTGAAGACAACAACATATTTGCAGCTGGTAAAGCTTTTGCTAACCAAAAACAATATTGGTCTGACTTTTCTTTTTTGTTTAATTCAGACTTCTTGAAAAACAGAAGAGCTGGTTTGGCGACTAACGTAAATGAAGCTGAGCTCGCTAGCGCTGTAGCTGGAGCTAAAAACAAAGCTATGGCGGCTCTTAGGTACCTGCTTAAAATAGGTTTTACTCCAACGCAGGTTGCGGATAGTTTTGCTATCGCTTCTGGTGGCGCTACATTTTATAGAAATAGAATTAACAAATACTTAAAGCAAGGCATGAGTCAAGCTGACGCTGAGTCACAAGCTATGCTTGATTTTAGAGAAATAGCTGAAGAAACACAACAGTCCGCTAGACCTGACCGTATATCACAGCAGCAAGCTTCAAACTTAGGCCGTATAATACTTGCGTTTGCTAATACACCGATGCAGTATAATCGTTTAATAAAGAAGGCAGCTGGCGATTTAATAAACCGTAGAGGTGACTGGAGAAGTAATGTGTCTAGGATACTTTATTACGGCGCTGTGCAAAACTTTATATTTGCCGCTTTGCAAAACGCGTTGTTTGCAATGGCCTTTGAAAGTGATGATGACAAAGAAGAGATTAAAGAGCAAAGAATATTAAACAGTATGCTTGATTCTTTACTAAGAGGCTCTGGTATATATGGAGCTGCTTTAGCTACTATTAAGAATACTATAATGGAATACATAGAGCAAGAAGAAAAAGGTTTTAGAGCAGATTACGGTCAAGTAGTTGTTGAAGCTTTAAACGTGTCTCCGCCGATAGGTTCTAAAGCTAGAAAACTTTACAGCGCCATGCTTACTAGGAAGTTTAATAAAGACGCTATGGATAGCATGTCTATGCTGGATTATAACAATCCTGCTTGGACGGCTATAGGTAACGTTGTTGAGGCAACTACAAACATCCCGATGGCTAGGGCTATACGTAAAATGGATAACCTGCGTGAAGCTATGAATCAAGATAATACTAATCTACAGAGGTTATTTTTAGCGTTAGGTTGGAGCTCCTGGGATTTAAACGTTGGCGAAAAGGTTGTGCGTAACAAAGGTAAAGATAATGAGTATACAGTGTTCTTAGACGAAAGAAGACAAGCGGTTGAAGCGGCGAAAGATAAAGTAAAAGAAGAAAAAAAGAAAGAGAAAAAAGAAAAAAAAGCAAAAGAAAAAGAAGCTAATCAATGTCAAGCATATACTTCTAGAGGCCTTCAGTGTAAAAAGTCGGCTCAGTCAGGTAAGAAGTACTGTTATATGCATGACTAAACGTGTAATAATAATAAAGAAATGGCAACGGTTGATAAAGAAATAGCGTTAATGCAACAGAGAATGGATCAGATGGATAAGAAACTCGACAAAATGGACGAGAAGCTAGATAACCTAGTGAAGCAACTTTTAGATCCTGATAACGGAGTAACAGCTAGAGTGAATAGAAACACTTCTGCTAGAAAAGTATTAGTGAGAGCTCTCTGGATTTTATACGGTATCGTTGCTGCTGCTATAGCTAAAATATTTTTTGGATCGTAATATGGAAGAAATCTTAAAGTTAATAGAAGGTTACGGATTACCATTAGTGTTACTTTTAGGTGCTCTGTACGCATTATACAGATTTTTAGTGTTTAGTTTATATGAAGTTAAAAATCAGTTTTCACGACACCACGAGAAAGCTGCAGACAATATAAACGAGATGATGAAAAAAATTGATATAATACTAGAGTTCATTAAAAGAAGTGATAAGTAAAAACCTAGAAATATCAGTAGGTAATATAATATGGATAATAGGTATTATATTTACTATGGGTATAGCCTATAGTCAAATAGGTCAACTCGACGAAGACATAGTAGTCTTAGAGCAAAGGCTTGAAAAAAAAATAAAAATAATCAACGAGAACGAAGATCGTATTGTTGAATTAGAAAAAGAAATTGCTAAATTGAATTCTTGCAAGAAAGATAAATAAGCAGAAATAATTTAAAGTAAAATAACATGCCAACAATAAAAGCAACATTAACACTTTCAGCTGCCGCTGGTCAAGTATCGACTAACCCTCTAGCTTTGACAGAATCAGACACGTTAACCGTAGACGCCGTTCCAGGCGTTGGTGTAAGTAGAGCCGCGATAAACGTTTCTGGCGGAGCAGCTGTAACACTAATACCTTCCTCTGCAGAAGTAAAGTTTTTATATGTAAAAAACACAGCTTTACAGTCTGACGGAACAACTTCTACAACTAATATTGTTGAAGTTTCAATAGGTGGCAACAGTGTTTTACGTGTAAATCCAAACGAATGGGCTTGGGTTCCAATAGTGGCTAGCGCTGCTGTAACCGCAATCAGTAGCAGCACTCAAACGATATTGGTAGAATACGCTTATTTCACTAGATCGTAACATGAAGTTAGAAGTTTTAAGATTTAGCTCGCAAGTAGATTGCACGCATGGCCTATTGTTTGAAGTAAACGATTTAGGTAGACATTTTTTATGTTACACTTTGGAAGACGAACAAAGGGCTTTAAAAGTAAAAGGCGAGACTAGAATACCTGCTGGTACATATAAAATAGAACTAAGAAAAGAAGGAGGATTTCATGCGAGGTACGATAAAAAATATCCTGGTATACATCGTGGTATGCTTCATATCATTGATGTTCCTGGCTTTGAGTATATTCTTATTCACACTGGAAACACTGATGAGCATACTGCTGGGTGTCTTATCGTTGGGGATAGTCAAGAAAACAATCTTATACTTAGAGACGGGTTTGTTGGTAAATCTGTTAACGCGTACAAGCGAATTTACCCAAGCATTGCTAAAGCTATTGAGCAAGGCGAAGAAGTAACTATCGACTACATAGATCATGATTAATGAAAAACAAAAACCTAAACATACAACAGAAGGTATCTAGATTCGTTAAGGACGTATTTTTAGACAACATATCTAATGCTGAGAGTGATACAAACAGGTTTTTAGTACAAAAAGAAAATGGTTCTATAGCATTTAGAACTGGTTCAGAAATTCTATCCGACATCGGTGGTAGCTCTACAGAAGGCGACATCACTAGTGTTGTAGCAGGAACAAACTTAACCGGCGGAGGTACATCGGGAGATGTTACTATAAATTTAGCCGATGCTAGTACTTCTGCTAAAGGAGCTGCTAGTTTTAGCTCTAGTAATTTTAGCGTTTCATCTGGCGCTGTTAGCATAAAATCTGGTGGCGTTGATTTAACCGACGAAGTTACAGGAACTTTACCTGTTGGTAAAGGTGGCACGGGGGCAGCCTCTTTAACTGATAACGCGGTGTTGCTAGGTAACGGATCTGGAGCTATAGAAGCTTCAGCTCATTTAACTTACTCAAACTTTGCTCCAGGCGGTGGAGTTGACATAGATCAACTTACCATTGGAGACACTAATTCAACTGGTGGGCAAGTGTTAACGCCAGGAACTGTTTCTATGACTGTTGGTCCTTCTGCTTCATCTGGTTCTAACGTAGCTGGAGCAAATTTAACTTTACAAGGAGGTCAAAGCACTGGTAATGCTGCTGGCGGTAGCATCAGATTTTTATCTAGCGTAACAGGAAGTTCTGGTTCTGTTCCTAATTCTACGGCTGAAATAGCAGTTTTTGACAACGTTGGTAACTTACAGCTAGACGGAAGTATAACTACTGGATCAACTTTGTTTGTTAATAGCTCAGGTGTAATACAAGTCGCTACACAAGGAACAATAGATCATGATTCACTTGCAAATTTTGTAGCAGCTGAACATTATCGCTGGGATAATGATATAAGCGGCACAGCAACAATTAACGCCGCTAACATACCCACGTTAAATCAAAACACAACAGGCAACGCTGCTACAGCTACAAACTTAGTGGCCTCAACATCAACTGCGGTTGGCTTAGGAACAATAGAGCTTGGTCACGCAGACGACACTACAATAGCAAGATCCGCGGCTGGTAAAGCAACAATTGAAGGTAGGGAAATAACAACTAACGGTAGCTCTGGAACAAACTTTATAACATTTTCTACTAACGGATATGTTGTGTCTGCTACTAGCGGAGAGGTTCACATAGGACATAGTTCATACGGTAACTACCATTTTAATTGGGGCGGTGTTACGGTTCCAACTAGCGGAACTAGACAGGTTACTAAAAACGAAGTTAACTGTGGTTGGCCAGTACCTGTGAATTTATCTAAAGTAGAAGTTAGAGTTAATTGTAGAACAAATGGTAGTAGTGATAATTTAATAACGCAGTGTTTTAAAACAGCTAGCGAATTGTCCGGTAACACAACTGTTACAGCTATAGGATCTGACGCTACTGTTACTGGCGCTAATCAAAACGAGTTTAATGACATGACCATAACAGACGGAGGAGCTGTAAGCGCAGGAGAAGTAATATACGTAGGAGTTGGTTGCACTAATGGCACGCCACAATTAAGGTTTAACATAACAATATTAGGTTACGTAGCATGATAGATAAAATAGAAAACAATATAGACACAAAAGATATTAAATCAAAATCTACTGACGCTGAAAAAATTGAAGAGCTAACAAAAGCTATTGAAATTATTAAAGACAAAGTAGATAAAATAATAATTGCGGCTGGTATAGAAAACAAGCCTAAATAGAAACAATATATAAATGGGTGTTATAGTAAAAAAAATAACGGCAGGCACAGACTCTACGCTGCTGACTGGGAAAGGAATAAACAACCCAAGAACCTCAGCTGTGCAAAGAATGACTTTAAACAGGATTGTGTTAACAGGGTTACTAAACGATGGTGATGTAGCTATAACTCTATCTGCAGAAGATGTTAAAGATCAGAGCGTTAAATCTATAACCGTTTGTAGCGGTGCTAAAGTATATTCTGGAACAATAAATACTATCATAGATTCAAACATGCATTTTACGGATGCGTACTCTGTCGTTGTGAACTGCAGTGCTGCTGCTACAATTTATTTCGAATACTCAATAATAAGTGATACTAAATTTGTGTCAGCTTTTAAATCAAACAACGAATAATGGCGTATAAACAAAAAAACAATCCTTTTCCCGTAACTAGCTGTGGTAGACGTAGAACTTTTACGCAGGGTGGTGATCCGGGTGACGATAGAACTAAAGACAATCCGTTTAAAAAGGCTGATCCACGTAGAACTATCGGGCCTGGTAAAAACTTTAACAAGGCTAAGCCAACTGGTACAGGTGCTGCTGCTGGAGGCGGTATGACACAGAAAGGAGTTAATGAATATAAAAGAAACAACCCAGGTAGTAAACTTCAAACCGCTGTAACTAAAAAACCATCTGAACTAAAACCTGGTAGCAAAGCTGCTAATAGAAGAAAATCATTTTGTGCTAGATCAAAAGGCTGGACCGGCGAGAGAGGTAAAGCCGCTAGAAGAAGGTGGAACTGTTAAATAAAAAATCATGGCATACGTACAAAAAAATAATCCGTTTAAAATGCAAGGTAAAGACGAAAGTCTTTCGCCTGAAGAGCAAGTAGCTAAGTCTCAAGGTAGAGAAGTAGGCGAGATGAACAAGTCTTCTAGATTCCACCCTGACAATGAAGGTCGTGGACCGAAGACGGCTGTAAAGATGAAATCACCAATGAAAGGTAAGATTAGCCCTTCATGTAAAGCTCGTGCTAAAAAGAAATTTAAAGTTTGGCCTAGCGCTTATGCTTCTGGCTGGGGTGTTAGATGTACCAAGGGTCAATTAAAAAAATAATGTTTAAAGACTTTAACATACAAAAGTACTTAGATAAGAAGCCTCCTAATGATGATTCTTTTCAAACAACTCAAGAAATAAAAGAGTTGAATAAAATACCTATTAATGAAAGGTTTGTTAAAGAAAAAGATGACGTTAAATCTAGTTTTCAAAAAATAGCTAAGAAAAAAGATATAACTATAGACGGATCTGATATAGATAAAATATTAGATGAATCTGCTAAAGTTATACTTAAAATAAAAAAACACCACAATAGACCTAGGCCTAAAGTTCTTGCTAGGAAAAACAATATAAAGTTTGATGACAAAGAACTTGATTCAATGAAAACACCATCTTATCCGTCGGGTCATTCTGCTCAAGGTATATTAATAGCTAAACTTCTAGGAGATAAATATCCTACTTTAGCCAAAGACTTCATAAAAGTCGGCAAAGATATATCTTATAGTAGAAACGTGGCCCATGCTCATTATAAATCTGACAGTAAGTTAGGTGAACAGCTGGGTAAAGACATGTACGAGCATATTAAGCCTAGCAGTCCTTTGAAGTGTTGGAAAGGATACGAAAGAGTATCTGGTACGGCTAAAGGATCTAAAGGTAGTTGTAAGAAATCAAGCCCTATTAAAAAGAAACAAAAAGGCGGGGGAACTACAAAAACGTGTTTACCAGCAGCTAAGATTAAAGGATTATCATCTTCTAAAAAACAACAGCTTGTTAGTGCTAAGAAGTCAGCGGGAGCAAGTGGTAAGTACAAACGATCGTCTAAAACGAATGTAAAAGGAGCTAGAAAGAAAGGCGCTACACTTAGAGATTGGTTTCAGAAAGAAGAATGGAGGCAAGTAAACGATCCTAGTAAAAAGTGTGGTGAGAAATAACAATCTCTTAACAATTACTTAATATAAAAAACGGCCCACAAGGTGATTATAACCCTATGGACCGTAAAATTGACATAAGCAAAGCGCTTTACGTAGCGATAATGATTATCGTTTACGTTATAGCTATCTAATTAGCCACAGCATTCTTCTGCTCTTGAACAGCTATTCTAGTCTTTTGAGCTAGCTCTTTAACTGTCTGCATTGCCTTGCGTACTCTAGTTCCAGCTGACATATTGCCATCTTCAAACTTTTCTAAATCATTAATACCTTTTTCTAAGGTCACTAACATTTCATTGTACATTCTTTGTAATTCTGTCATAATAAATAAATTAAATTAAATTAAACTACTTCACAGTTACCGCCAGCGCAAGCAAGCTCGCCTGACAGATCTGTGTTGTCATCTAGCTCAACAACCTTTGTTAAGTCTACATTAGATAACACCTTAGACATTTCATTAAACTTAGCTTCGTCAATGTCTTCAAACGGAGCCTGCGTGTACGTACCACCATTGTATGGTAATACTGATAGACCATTGTAATGATCTCTATTGTCCCACATCCACTTACCAGCCGCGTCCCACTCATCATCTTTCAACGATATGGTAGCTGACACATTGTGTGAATTAGAACCAACACGATGACCGGGCTTCACCCATTCAGTAGCAACACGCTTCACCCTCTCAAGTGTATCGAACGGTGATTCGGTTCTTAGTATTGATCCTTCAGGAGCTTTTTGAGGCACAGATATAACCGCAGTGTCATGAGGCCTGAAGAACTCGTCTTCAACTAGCTCAGGGTGGTGTACAGATAAATATGTATATATAGCCTCGTTTTTTCCTACGCGCATTCTACGGACATAATAATCATTATGCCACGCGTGAATACCAGATGAAGTTCCTAGCACCAGAGATGTCGTCCCTGCAGGCTTTACGGTTGTACATCGCGCAGACTTATTTATCCCGATTAGCTTTGCTACTCGAGCGTTTTCTTTCTTTACGATACTTGCAGCGTCCTTCATATCCAGCTGGAGCACAGCGGCACTCCCGATCCCTGTCATTGACACACCTATAAGTGCGTCTTTCTCTGTTGTCTCTTTCCATATTTCACGTAGGTAGTGAAAGTCAGTGTAACCAGCTTGTAGTGTCCCGATAAACGCTGCAGCTTTAACTCTAGCATTGAAATCATCTTGATCAACTACATCTGATACGTTAACTTCACATAGGTTACAAAATTGAAACGGACGCAAAGCTATTTCGCAGCATGGGTTTGTTCCCCAGTCTTTATCGTTGTTAAGATAAATACCAGGCTCACCAGCTCCAGATAGTTCTACACGTTTCCATAAGTCCATAAAAAACTCTTCAGTAATTTTATGTCTCATTAATACAGCAGAGTTATTAGCTCTACCACGCTGTGGGTTTGTTTCCCACCAATCACCTGACTTGCAGGAGATCATTTCATCGTCAGCAGCGCTAAACAAACTAATTAAAGCCGCACGTCTTATGCCGCCAGCAAGGACAGCATCAGCAATATGGCAAATAATATCGTGAGTCTCAATAGAGCTGAGAGTCGATCCGTCTTCTTTCGCATTTAATATTCCTTCTATT
>Ga0070747_1000085_pt1 | contig 42583 bp, 62 predicted proteins | sample VirMetDEL_Mar_31_FD_77321 | JGI IMG/M metagenome (GOLD analysis project Ga0070747, IMG submission 77321) | Aqueous microbial communities from the Delaware River and Bay under freshwater to marine salinity gradient to study organic matter... | ecosystem: Environmental > Aquatic > Marine > Coastal... | reverse complement strand
TATCATCATCAACTGGCGTGTGCCCGCCATCGGTGTCGTTCTTTGACTTCGTGAAAACCAAACTCTTAGCTACATCATCTGCTGAGTTTGTGATAACGGTAACGTCAGAGTCTTGAATGTTCGTTGAATGGTAAGTGGTGAAATTACCGCTTGAATCAAACTCAGCGCGCTTGGAGCCGCCCTGGTTTCTAAACTGGATGCCCCCTTCGGCATCAATAGAAAAGGCGCCTTGTGCTCGATATCCGAGATAGGCGACCTCGTCGTTGCTGCTGCTCAGGGTGTTTCGCCTGATAATTAGCTCGGCCTCAGCGCCATCTCCGGTAAGCTGGAGGACTGGATTGTTCTGGTCTTCGGGCGCACCGTTGATGCCCACCATGATTTTCGAGCTTGAGGCATCTTTGACTACCCGAATCCCTTCAACACCACCCGCAATAAGCGAAAGCTGGTCTGCGGCTGCCCGCCCGATGCCGGTGTCTTGGTCGCCCGCGTGAGGCAGCAGGTTGGGGTTCGTGGCTGTTGCATCTTCAGCAAGAAGCATCCATGTGTTACTTGCCGTACACTTGGTTTGGCCAGCAGAGTTGATGTCAATCCCCACGTCGCCTGCTTGGATTGTAGTCAGCTCTTCGCCATTTACGGTACTGACAAAAATCACGTCCTTACCATCCGTCGATTCGATGTCTAGAGCCGAAACGTTGTTGTCTGGGATAGCCGTGGTGTTTCCGCTGAGGGCACTGCCATCTACTATTACTTTTGCATCTGCCATGTCTTACCTCACTTCGTAAAGTTTGCGTCTATTTTTAGAGCACCACCCGAGCAGGCAGAGCTATCAACATTATTGCGTGTGACTCTGATAATACCAGTCGGCATATCAAGGTTGTAAAGCGTCAGGACATTCTGAGCCAGATCAATCTCTTTAATCTGAGCCTTGGTGTTCTCTGCATTTGTTTCTTCAAAAATGTAATACACGGTGATGCGCGTGTTTGTTGATGCGCTGTGCAAGGCAAGGCTCATTTTACTATAGCCTTTACGGTGCGCTGCCTTTGATTCAAACACGGTCGCTTCAGTTAGCTGCTCGTTTGTTGGTAGTGTTTCACGGTATGCATGTGTTGCCATGGTGTTTCTCCTATTCGAGGGGTTTATCTGGTAAGTATGCTCTAGCCCTAGCTTTTCTTCTTGCTGCCACGCGAAGAGGATCCAATGCATATATTCTATACCCTGGCATCCAGTTGGCAATACTCATTGGTTGCAGGCCAAGGGATCGAGCTAAAGCGTTCTCTAATCCAAGCCAATCCCGGCCAGCTTTGTATCTCAGCGGGACTTCTGCGGCTTCGTCAATCATATTGTTTCGCAAGTAAAGCTTGCTTAAGTCCATGAGAGCCGCGCCAAAAGGCACAGAGTTTTTTGCTTCCCGAAAAAACAAAGAATCATCACCCGTAAAAAGAGCTGAAGACATTGCCTCTGGACTGTCAAATGAGTCTACTACCTCGTCAAGGTGCGGCATAAAGCCAGATATCTGGCCGCCTCTCCCCTTAGGCAAAACACCCTCGTTGAACCCGCTTATAGCGTAAGACAAAGAAAGTCCTATTGGTCCAAACTGTGCCGCTATTGGGCTTTCGCCGGAGAAGCCTGGGGCAAACGAGCTTAGTGCTGCGTTGGGAGTTTCTAAAATACCCATAGCTACATGATGGGGCGCGGGCTCTCCTGGCTCTGATTGCGGTTGAAACATCTGCGGGGCCATCGTAGCTCCGCTAAGCCTCATCCAATCAGGAACCCCAGCTGTTGGAACTACTCCGCCCGTAGTGTCATAAACATATGATTCCATGCCCCGGCGAATCTTTTCAAAAGCTGCCAAGCGTTGGGGGTTTTTGTACATGTGCTTTGCAATTGCAGGAAGAATAAAACGGTTCCAACTATAGAAACCAAACTGGTCTCTCATGAATCGTTTTTCAAACTGAGTTAATCGAGAGTAGTTGCCTGCCCACTCAGAGGTAAAATCAACTGCCTTATGAATGGAGTCCAGGGATAACTTGCCGTTGGAAACCTTTCCGTTTTTTCTCAGGTATCCTAAAAACGTGACCGCTTTCTGGTAGTCATCGCCCATCTGGGCTACTTGCTGAAGCCTCGTCTTGGCTGCTACTTGGTGCTGAACTTTTGCTAATCCCGCAATTGCCCTGCCGGGAAGGTTCCATGAGCTTGGCCCAGGCGCAAGATCAGCAGGGGCTCCACCGTATCTTAATGCACCCTGACTTGTGATATTGTATTTTGATAAAATCTCCTGGGCCTCGGCCATGGTAATTTGATCGTTCTTATTTGGGCCAACCTTAACCTTTAGGTTGCTTGCATTATACTTTGACCCAACTTTTGTTCGGGACATCTGAAGCCCCTTGCCGACAAACAACCCTGCAGCAGCGCCCATGGCAACATCCGCAAGGTCACCCTCACCCTGCTGGTACCCAACAACCCCACCTGCTGCTGCTCCAACAGAAGGAAAAAAAGCTGGAGCAATAACATCAGCTAGGTTGCTTTTATACGCAAGCATAACCGCTTCTTTTTGAAGCATTGGGTTGGCTGCTCGAGCACCAAGGGCAAGGGCTCCGATGCCTATAGCGCCTACGTGATTTGTCGAATGAAAAGCTAGGCTTCTTGTTACGGTTCTTGAAGTTCTAAATAAATCGTTAACCGGCTTAAGAAACTCGCGGCTAAAGTCATCATAAAGAGACGCTATCTTTTCATACTTATCACCCCTGCCTATGTGCATTTTCGGAAGTATTTCTTCCATGCGCAAAGCCATTGACTTGGGCATAACCATGACAGTTTTCCTTGGGTCGAACGGTGTGCCTATTACCTGAAATATTTTTTCTGCAAACTTTGGATCTATCTGAGCCATCTCATGACCAAGTTCATCACCCATGCTTTGCACTGCTGCCGCTACAACATTTTTATCGTGCTTGAGTTTTTTGCCACCTTCTTCGGTTAGCTGAATTGTTTTAATCAATCCGCCACCACTAAGGTGTTCCCCTAAAGACTCTCCCCTGAATGACGATTGAATTTCTTTTACGCCAGCAAACTCTGCAAGCTCTTTTATCTGCGCTGACTTTTCAGCTTTAGCTACTTCTTTTGCTATGTGGGTTTTCCACTGCAGTCTGGCGTCTTTGATTGGCGGAAGATTACCGTATCTTTCTTTTGCCGCCCCAGAAACTGCGCTTGTTCTGTGAAGCTTTGATTGCCCCATAAGGTCTACTTGATTTCTTGATTTGCTTATTGAATACAAAGCTGAGCGAAGGTCTTTGTTTTTGTCAGCAAGAAGCTCCTTCATGTCAACGGTGTTTCCTTTTCTGGCAACAAGGATGTCATCAAGTTGAGAAACCGTTTCCTCCATAGCCTTGTACTCTTCAGTGTCAGGGCTAAGTTTGGCGAGCTTGCTTTCTGCGTTATTCTTTTTAAGGGCTGCGATTGCTGATTCAACATCGACAAACCCGGTACTGTTAACGCGCTTCTTTAAGTCACCAATGCCTTCGAAGTGCCGGTAAGGAAGATACCCTTCTACCTTTGAAGCTTGAATAACCGCATGGCCAACAACGCTTTCACCATCAACTTCAGTTGTTGCTTTTCGGATATCGTTTAACTGCCCATTCCTCGCACTGATTTCGTAAAACTTGTCAGCTTGCGGAAGATAGTCTTCAATTATCTTTTTCATTTGAGCTTGTTTTTTTGGGTCACTAATACGATCAGCAATCTCAATGTCTAAACGTGCAGAGCTTCGACCGGTGTCCCCCCATGCCTCAACAATTTCCCAAAAGCTTTCAACTTCGTCTTTTTTAATTCTTGAAAGAATGCCGTCAATGCTGTGGCCGACGTCCGTAAGCTCTCTTCTTGCCCCCTGGCCTGCGTCTTGCGCGGCCATTATTGCCAAGCGCATACTTTTTCCGTGCTTGCCTGATGCTTTTAAAAGTCTCGAGCCTTCTTCTATGCCGGTCTTTGTATCGTATGGGCCTCTTATTAAAAGTTGCCGAGCAGGGGCTGTTGCAAACTTTGCAGCCTCTTCACTTCCCTCGAGAAGCTGCTTCAATCCTGGAATCTTTTTTCCTGTTTCCCATGCGCCTTTTATTGTTTTTCCCGCGTACTTAAACAAAGCTCCGCCAACAACATTCAAAGGATCGGTAACTGCTGTAATAAGAGCTTCAGTTGTTCTTGGCCACTCCATAGCAAATGCGGCAGAATCATTTTTAACTAGCTCTTTAAATATTGCATTGGTTCGAGCGTTTAATTCTTCTGAGCTTTGAGTTGCGCCTAAGTCTTCTTTGGCCATTTCAAAAGCTTGTTTCATGTAGGCTACTCTTGTTTTGCCCAGAGTTTTAGCAATACCTTTAACTGGACCCATGTCTGTCCATACGCCAGCAGCAGATCTTAATCCTTCTTCTAGGGAAGATAGACCCGTTACAGTTTGCTCAAGAAGAATTCTGCCTGTCATCTCCGGGTCTGTTGCTAGGTCGGCATAAAAAGAACCAGTCATAAATGGAACCCGCATAAGTTCGGAAGGAGTTCCTGCAACAGTGCTCCCTCCCCTAGCTCTTAATTCATCTGCAATTTTTGATTCATTAATGGCTTCATGAAATCCGGCAAGATACCCGTTGCTAAACTCGCCTGTTGTGCCAAGCACCTTGAGTGCAAACATGCCTGTGTCCAGCGCAGTCTCAGCCGCCCAGCCTCTGCCTTCCGGGGATGGGTCGTCAAACTTCTTTGGTCCAACTCTTTCCTGATCAAGCCTTCCCTTAAAAACCTGTTTGGTTTTATCTGAGATGCCCTCAGCGTCTAATATGCGGTCAGGGTGCGTTGATCCAAACTTGGCAATTTCTTCCGGCGAAGGTATGCCATCCTTAATCATTCCTTCGTGCACTTGAAAAGTTGTTTCTTTCCAGGGCATCTTTAATGCCTGAGCTTGCTTCTGCTCTTTTGTGCTAGACGCCGACATAGGGGTAAGGAAGGCTCCCCTTTCCCCCGCTTCAAGAAGTTTTTTCTGGCCCTCTTTAAGTTTTTGACTTTTTACAACTCTAAGATCTTCAGATTTTATTTTAGCTAATTGAAACAAGTCTTCATTTGTTTTTGTGCCCGCTTCAATCTCAGGCATTAAAAAGTTTTTTGCAGACTCAAAGCCAAGGCGCTCAATGTCCTGTTCGCCCATGTTAGAAAGAAAGTCGTACTGACCCGATGTTTCAAACATCCCAAGGTTAGACAGTATCTTGTTATACTCTTCCCTTCTTGCCAGGGACACAGTACCCGGCGGAGCAAGAATAGCTTGTATGTCTGTTACTTTTGCCACTTACTTAACCTACTGCTGGGAGTTTAAATAATCTTGAAACGTTGCTGTTCTGCCCGGTGCCGCTGCTTCCTGAACTGGGGGCGGGGCACCCGCTGGGTTTCTAGTCTGGGCTATTTCATCACCTTGAGAAATTAATGCCGCCAGCGTGTCAGATACCTTTGCAGCTTCCCTGTATGCTTTTTCTGTATCTATTACTTGTTGCTTAAGGTTTAAATCTTCTTTCGTCATTATGTTTTTATTCAACGCTTTTAACGCAGCGTCGTATGTTTGTTTTCGTTCTTTTGTTACCGCGTGAGCAGTTAGAAATTTTTTATTAAGGTTTGCAAGTTCACTTGCTAACTTCTTGTCGCCAGCAACATATTCTTCGTAAGCAGTAACTTTGCGCTTGGTGGCATCCAAGTTTCCTTTTCTGATGTCTTGTTGTTGATCAAACTCAGACTTCCTAACTTTTTCTTTTTCTGCTGCGGCTATTGCCTTTCTGCCTTCTTCCCCACGATCAAACACTTGTCTTCTGCGTTGCTCCTCAAGATCAAACTGCCCTTTGGCTAAAGTCCTTGCGCCCGCCGCTTGGTCTCCAAGCATAGATCTTTCTAGCGCTGCATCCGAGGTTACCTTAGTTCTTTCCATTGCATTCATGGCTTTAAAGGCTTCGCTTGCCCGCTGGTTCTGACGCTGAAGCTCTAGCTTTTCTAGCTCTCTTTGATGGGTTTGATCCTGAAGCTGCTTTTGGAGGGAGTATTGGGCCACCGCCATCATGCTTTTATTTCTTCGCTCATCATCTTGAATAAATCGAAGATGATCTCTTTCCCTGTCTTGCCGCTCCTGCTGAAGCATTGCAAGGTAAAGGCTGTTTGCCAGTGGTGGCGGTTGCATGGCCATTGTTTATAACCCTTTAAAAATTTCGTTAATTACTGATTAACTGTCCCATTAAAATACCGGTTGTTGCCGTACATGCTTCCTGCAAGATTTTGCTGAAGCCGTTGCTGAGTTCTTCCTGTTCCAAGACTTAACTGGGAACCACCAGGGGCCATTCTTTGGCTTAAAGGCTGAGGCTGCTGGGTACCTTGAAAATTGTAAGATCCCCCGCCATAAAAACTAGGAGTAGACGAGTTAAGTCCTTGGGAAATTGAGCCACCTGGGAGAAGCGCCGAACCCCCTGTTCCCCCTGTTTGCCCCGTAAGCATTCTTCCGCCCTGTGCAGTGCCACTAGGACTCATGCCCAGGCTTGAGGTCTGTGCTGCTTGCGCAGGAGAACCCTTAATTGCACCCGCAACACCCTGAGCAGCAAACCCAAGCATGCCGGGATCTAAGTATTCAAACTGTGCGCTCATATCAAACGGGTTGCCCCCGCGAGCAGCGGATGAAATCATGCCCACGCCTGCGCCGAGAGCCGTGCCAACAGCGGAGCCTATCGGACCAAATACTGAACCAATGCCTGTGCCCATAAGAGCAAGGTTTGACCAGACGCTAGCTCGTTTCCTGCGCTCTCTTTCTTGCTCTGCTGCCCGCATGTTTTCTCTGGAACTCATTTGAGCCCTAAGAACATCGCCATACTTTCTTCTTGATGAAATCATCCCCTTGTATTTATCTAGGGATGTTTTGGTTTTTTCAGACCGGGCAGATCTACGCTGCTCAATAAAGTTAGCGTATTGCTTCCGAGCTTCTTCTGGAGTTTTTCTTGCCATCTTTAAAACCTCTCTGGTTGAAAGTACCCTGCCTGCTGCAGATGTGCGCTAAGCTCGCCTATAAAATCAGGGCCATTGAAACTAACTTGGTTTCCTGAGTCGCTTTTTCGAGAAAGCATAAACGCTGCAACCTCTTTGAGGAGTCCGGCGTTTTGCTGAAACGGACCTTGGGCAAACCCGCCAAACGGAGGGTTATTTACTATTTCTGCCCACGCAGGATTTGCATCCTCAAGAAGTTCGGCAACATCCATAATTTCATCACCATTTAAAGTCGTGCCATCATCCATTGAATACATGTCAGATTCGGTCATGCCGTAGTGAGGGTAGTAATACGTCATGCCTTCTTCGGTTGGATCATTTTGCTGAAATGGCCCTCCAAAGTTTTCCTGAGGCCCGTCCTCGTAATCGTTAAACATGCCACTATCTTCGGTTGCCAAGCCCCTTAACCAAGAATATTCTGATTGCGTAAGTTCACCATCAAACCAAGCTTGCGTCATTCCGCCAGCGTAATCTTCAACCCAAGCAAACCTTTCATTATATATGTCCAGAGCAGGGCTATCATAATTGTTGGGTAAATCGTCTCTAAAAAACCAGGGGTCTGAAACTCTAGGGTCGCTATCTTCCATGGTTGCACCGAGAGTGGTGCCGTAAGTAACGGCATCGCTGTATGGGCTTGGCTGGTTAGGATACACATCACCCCAAGACTCCCCATCTTCATTTATCCAGCCGCCATCGGCACTTCTTCTCCAGCCATCATCCCACATGTCTCGAGCGCTTCCTGGGGCATCCTCGGAGCTTGTGCCTGTGTCTGTGTCTGTGCCTGCGCCTGCACTTGTGCTTGAGCTGCCGCCTTCGCCTGTGCTGCCTCCCGTTCCGCCGCTTTCCCCGACGCCAGTTGCGCCCCCTGTGCCGCCTTCAATGCCAGACGGAAGGTCTCCTGTCTGTCTTATTGATTCAAGGTTAAGGTCTCGCTCGTACGCCGTTTCTGATGTCTCTCTGTCAAACTCACGTTGTCGCTGAGACTCGTTAAAGCTCATGACTTTTTCCATCCAGCCAAGCTGAAGCTGGTTAATTTTATCTTGAGATATTCGTTCTGCCTCTGCAAGAGCAGCTGCCCCCATGACGCCGCTTGTAGCCATGGCACCGCCATAACCCCCTCCAAGACCAGAGCGCCCAGACAGGGCGTTAGTTTCCGCAAGGCGTCTTTGTTGAGCTGCAAGGTCGCGACGTATTTGGTCGCCCGCCCCTTCTTTTTGCTCCTCAAAGGCAGCAAGATTTTCTTCGTACATTGCTCTTTCTTCGGCAAACTCATCAAATGGGTCCGAGGATTCTTCTCCGCCTAGCGCAGAAGGAGACCTTGTAGGCCTGGGGTCAGCTATATTGTCAGGGTTATTGTAGTTTTCCGCGCCTGCCATAAACCCAGTGTTTCCGTCGTCAGGTAAACGCATAGCTGTGCCGGAAGATCCAGGCTCAGGTGGACCAACAAAGTCATCGCTACCTGATGAACCCATTGAGCCAGCAAGCCTTATGCTAGGGTCCACTCCGCCAGGAAGTTCGCCTGCCATGCGCTGCATGCCAAGAATGCTTCTAGGCATTTGCTGAAGACCCTGCAATTCTGGCGTGCCCGCATCCGCAGAGCCGGGGGAACCAGGAGGGGGAGCAGATGGCGTGTTCGTTGGACGATCTGGTATACCTTGCACGGGCATGCGCGGAACCCCGGGCCGATCCCGGTTTAAACTTTGCGTTCCTTTTGGCACCTGACGAGATGTCCTCTGGCTTGCCTCGCTCTCCATTTGAGAGTTGGACATAGAGCCCTGATTGGCCGCTTGCTGCCCGCCATTTCGATTGCGCTTTCTAGCTTGCGCCATGTTTTGATAATCTGCTGCAGAAAATGCCATGTCTTATTCCTTAAGCCTGAATGTCTCGTTCAAGAAGCAACGTAATTCCAATGCTTCCTGCAGAGTTTAAAACAGCTGCGCCCTCTGCAGCCCCTTGCCTCAGAGTAAGAAGCCTAGCTTCGCTAGCGTGATAGTTCACAGCGCTTGAGGTAATTGTTGTGCATTGCCCAGAGTTACCTTTATTATTTGTGCCTACGGTTAAAGGCTGCTCGTTAATTAAAACTGTAACATCTTCAAGGTCGCCGCCGCTATCATATCTTGTTAAAACAACATCAAGCGTTCCTGCCGAGGTTCCAGTGTCTTCAATATACCAGGACGCCGCCTTTAACGTCCAGTTAGCTTGAGTGCCAGACAGCCCAGGAAGAGGCACGGTTGCAATCTCCGCAGCTGCGCTTCCCCACGTATATGCGTAATTAACAAGAGGAATAGTTACATATTCCTTTGCAGCAGCCAACTTGCTGATTGCAATAGCGGCACCGTTTTTAATGTCGCTGTTATCAATACCAGCAGCAAATTTATTTTTAAGATTAGTAAAATTTTCCTCTAGCTCAGCTTTAACAATTGTGCTCGAAAGTGACGTTGTTAACGATATTGTCATAATACCCCCTAAAGAATTTCTGCACCGACGCGGGAAAGATAAACAATCCAGGGAGCATATTTTTCATAATGTTTTGTTGTTTGAGTTACTTTAACAGATTTTGGCAAAATTCCTGAAGCTGTCATTTCTGCAGCTGTAACAGGAAAAAGCCTGCGCCCCGTATTTGCATCAGAAACCAACCCTATGCTGCTGCTAGAAACAAACGCTCCAAGAAAATATTGAACGCCTGGAGTTAACATTGTTTCAATGTTTGAATTTTGCCGAGCAAGAGGGATTGTTTGAACCCCTGTAGCCTCTGCAGGAAACAGGGCATCTGTTCCGGGAACCTTGGAGAACGTAGCAGGGCTGCCTGAGTCTCTAAAGGAAAACCTATAAATAGCAGCTGCAACAAACCATCCTCTATTAGGAAGAGCGGTGGTAAAACGAATTCTTCCGTATGCTGGTTTAAACTCATCCCTAAGCTCAGGAAGAATAGTGAGGCGAAGATCTTGAGTGTATCCAGTATTAGACGTAACATCTCCGCCATAGCTCCCCCACGGAGAAAGCGTGAGCTGCTCTGAGCGGTCAGGCTCTAGCGCCCGTCGAGAAAGAAGCTCTCCGGACAAAACCCTTGAGTCCCTGCCGACAAGACGACCCCTTCCACCTTTTACAGTTTTTGCAGTCATCTCCTAAGGGCCCCGCTAAGACCAACATCAATGCCCGCAATAAGAGCTGGCTTGTTTTTGTCTGAATGAGAAACCTTAACCTGAACCCAATCGCCTTGCTGCCTAAATGACAATCGCTTTGGCCTTCTTCTGTTCACAGCATAAGGCGACCCATCTGTTGCAGACCCGTAAGCAACATCTCCCGAATCTGACAAAACAAGCGACCCTGATGATTCACCAGCCTCGTCATCGTTAGCGCGAACAGATACGGACAAATTCCCTGTCAGCTTGTCGCTTAAAATTTCTAGCTGCCGAACGGTTATTCTTACGTTTCCGTTTTCCCCTAGTCTTTGCGTAAGAACGTGGCTGCTTATGGCTGTGCCGTGGTCGTGGTTTCCTGAGCCCAGCCTAAAAACTTGGTCGTACTGATTAACAAAATACAAAATTTCTTCATCGTGCGAGTCTTCATCTCTTAGCCAGAATTTTGCAGAAATGTCCCACACCCACCAAGCATCGTTCTTGTAATCGTACACAATTGTTTTATTGTTAGAGACAGACCCCTCTGTCGGAACAGACAACAAGTAGAGGTTTTTTGACCGCCAGTTAGCCGAAGCAGCCAAGTGTCTTTTTGATGGAGTGATTGATGCAATGGTGTCAGAAATCCTGTCTGACATTTTTCTTATGCTGGGCGTTCCGTCATATGCATAGATTCCGTCTTCAGCCAAAAGCATAAGACTGCCTCGAACAGTTTGCACGCTTTGGTTGGCAACACACCCTACCCCGTTAACAACTTTAACTCCTGCAAAGTCTTCTGTCATTGTTGCACTGTTTGGTCCTACGGCAACCATTGACCAAATAGAATCGTTCTTAAATACGTGAAGATATTCTCCAAGAGGATGCATTCCGGTAATTGGGCTATTGTCGTCTTCCACTAGGGGTTCTGCAGACAGTGTTGAAAACACCTTATAAAACTCAGAGCCCGCGCTCCACCGAACAGTAAACCTCTCATCTGTAATACCAGCGCACCAAAGGCGTTGTTTGAAATTGCAAATGAATCTTGCTTTTGGAAAATTGCCAAGTTGATTAACAAGAGTTGGGTCGTAGGGAGAAAATTCACCCACAGCAAATTCTCCATCTTCTACCGTGGCAAGGTTTCCTTCCGAGGGGTAATCGTTTTCAAAATCATGAATAGTTACCTCTCCGCCCTGGGCAACAAACGCTTCGCCAAACTGAGGAAAAACCGCAATTGTTGCCAAGGTGTCTTCATTGTATGTAGACCCTGAAGATGTAACCTTGTTTTCAAGGTCTAAAGAATTGCCTATTTCGCTTTTAGTAACCCCGTCTGCGCCAGTGAATATATTTATGTAGCGCTTGTTTCTTGGGAACTGAGCACAAAACAAACCTTTTGACCCGGCGTTGTCTGGCTCTCTGTTTGCAACTCGGTGATATGTCGTAGTTGCATTGTTGTTTAATGAAACATCTTCATCAAGCGCAACGTCAACATCGTTTGTTCCATCAGTTTTACCTGCTCCAAGAAGAGTAAACCGTATAAAATATTTAGTCTGGCTGTTTACTGTTGTAGTTACCCAGTCGCCAGGAGTTACCCAGGAAAAGACAGAAGTGCTTGCCCCAAGATGAGTCTCCGGTTTTCCTGTATCAATGGTCTGATGCTCTGTTACGGAAAGATGTTTCCAATCAGTCCCGTCGTAGTAATGAGCCTTGTAGTGAATTCTGTTGGTGTTGGTGGCTGAAACAAGAACTTTGATTCCAAGAATAGCTTCATAGTCATTGTCTGATCCAAGGGCTGTAATCTCATCAAGGCCTATGTACCAGTGCTTGCTCATGGCCCAGCTGTCTAGCGAAAGAGACCCGCCCTCTGCTGCATTCACAAAGCTTGTGCCGTCTTGGCTAATGTATATTTGAGCCGGGTGGTTAATTCCCTGCGTGCATTGCACAAGAGACACAACCCCTTCAAACCCGGGGCGTTGCTCAACGGAGCCGTTTGGGGCCCAGACGTTTAACGCGTCGGCGCACTCATCCTGCCCAGCAAGATCTCTCTGCTGGTTGATGCCCCGATTGCACTTGAGCACCAAGTGCTGATACTCTCGCCGCCCCATACGCAAACTCCTTAAGCACTAGCAGGTGCCTCTGTTGGATTCTTTTTAGGTCTTCCGCGCTTACGCTTTACCTGCTCCGCAGATTTTTCAATTAGCTCCGCAGCAATATCTTCTTCAATCGGCTTAACTTCTTTTTGCCCATGAACAAACTCAAGAAATTGAGACTTGGTCGGAACAGAATACTGCGGGTCTACTAAGCGAAAGTAAATTCTTTTTGTAATAAGATACTTCTCTTCTTCAATGTGAGCAGAAATCTCTTCCGGCTTTCTGTGCCCGCGCTTCTTTGCTTCAGACACAACTGAAGCTTCACTGCGGCCCATCTCTGCGCCTGGGTCCATGAGCTTCAGGTAAGCACGCAAGTCATCCAGGCTCCAGTCATCAACGTTCTTTGGGTTGGGCTCAAACTCGGTTGGCGCACGAGATTTAATAGAGCACCCACGAATAGCTGTTTCTGAAATAGCATCTCGGTTTAGCCACCATTTAGCTTGGTTTGCAGGGAGAGCCCGACGTTTAAATGGAGGAATTTCAATTCGTCTTTTTGGCAAGTTTAAAGCTTCAATTGCGCCATCTTTAGCAATGTATGACTTCATTCCCATGTCGAACTTATTTACTAGCATTCGAGGTTCTCTTTTGGGGTTATCAATTTCAACCATTTGCCAGCGACGGTCTACAAATAACTTAGACAAAACTTTTTCAGGAGCATCAGGATTACCTGTAATGTTTGCAATCCAAATCAAACCATCATCTTCGTCTTCATAAACACCGCCAACGTCTTCCTCGACAACCGAAACAAGAGGACTTCTTGATTCAACAAACTTGTCAGCGACAGCTTGGATAAAATCCTGTTCTCGGTTTGATTCTAAGATAATTTGCTTACCGTTAAACACGATGCTCTGAGGTACGCCTGTATTGTTTTTTAATGTTACTAGTGCCATTTGTTCTCAATCCCTTAATAAATAAATTCAGCAGAATCTTCACTGCTGCTTCGAATTACAGTTGCGGTTCCATGAGGCCTTCCCCGGCTAACGTCCTTATAGAAATCCATGCGAAGTTCTTGACGCTCCATTGCCCATGATTGGGGGGCAACCTCATCCGCTCTTGTTCTTAGGTCAATTGCAGCTGAATAAAAAATAAGCTCATGGTGGTCTGGGGCCACTAGGATTGGCTCATCTTCGTCAGAAGACATTTCTTCTGGTTCAGCCATGTATTCAATTCTTAACGTTCGATTATCGCTTGGGCCACTAGATCCCCACTGCAAGGTGTTGCGGTCTTTCCAGTGGATGTCTCCAAGAAACCCACCATCATCAAAAACTAAGGGATACCCAGGATCGCTGCTTGTAACGTCAATTATTCTAACTATCTGATTTCTTCTAACAGACGCCGGAAGAGAAAGCGTAACTGCTCCGCCCAGCCAAGTAATTTCCGTAACAGAAGAAAACCACTGCCGAATGCCCTCTTGCCTAGCCTTGCGATACTCCCGCGCATAGGCGCGATTGATAGCCTTCTTAATTTGCGCAGTTGTAAAGTCCTGGTCTGTCTGTGAACTGTTAAAGTTCAGCAGCTCAGCCACTTCATCTTGCAGAGTTTTGAAGTCCATTACGCATCCAATGGCGGAAGCTCAAAAGAATCTTCTACTTTCCCTTGCGCCTCAACCCGTTTCTCAAGGTTTACTACATCGCTACGCGCATGCTTGTCAGCCATTATAACCGAAGCAGCATCCGACTTCTGTGCGCTCTTTAAGAGATCTGCCGTTGCTTCATGAGCTACGTCATCAATAGCCCCAGAAAGATCCCGGCCTTTTTCTCTTGCAGACTCACGCATCCGTCTTTCAATGGGCGTTAACCAAAGCCGCACTGACTCCAAAAAACGACCAGACAATACATCATCCGTGCCCATTCCAAAGCTTTCGTCAAGCGTTGCAATAAACATAGGAACACGAAACAAACTGTCCCAATCCCTGCGAGTGCTGCCATTCTTGCCAAAGATAGGGCCACGCTCTTTTTTAACCATGGTTGTTTGCCCGTCATCCCCGACAACAGGATCTACATCCCACCGAAGGCGGTAACTTACAGGGTCATCAACCGAACCCGTATCTTGCACATGATAGAGCTGAACCAGGGCAAAAGACCCTGGATTCAACTCATCATCATTTTGCCGTTGCCGACCCGCCCAAGCCAACCGCAGTTGTGGATGCAGTTGATGAAGGCGGCGACACACCCAACCAGGAGGATGCATCAGACGACCGTGCTAACCGGACCAGGAGTGGTAATTCCACCACCTGCAGAGTCTGCAAAAATGCAGTAAACTTTTACCGCAGAGCCGGTCAAACTTCCGCCAGCAACAGTATCAAGGACAATCGAGACCTTGTTGTTGGTGGTGTCTGTTGATGTCCACGACATATCTACAACGCTGCCATCCGTAGGACGAGTAGTTGTAGCATGAAGAACCATTAAAGGCGTAGCTCCAGAGGGCCCGCCGTGTGCAATAGACTCAGTTTTACCAGCTACGGGAGTGCTTAAGCTTAACTCCGTAATGGTAAATGGAGTCATAGAAATATTTGCTTGTGTGCTAGTTAAAGCCATTTCGGCCTCCTATTACTGGTAACCAACGTCCCAGGAAGTAATTGTTACTGCTCCAGCTATATCTGATGCATGCAGCATGTAAACAAATGGGATAACCACTTCGCCACTATCAAACGTAAAGGCTGCTGAAGCAGTCGGGGCTGCTCCATCAATTTGATACGTGACAACGCCAGCAGCGCTAACCAAGACCTTTAGCGTCTTAGTTGCTGCATCAGCCCAGTTGTCGGTGGTGTCAGTAGTTACAGTTGCAGCGGCATTTATAATTGTTTCTGTTTTAATGTCACCAGAAATAACGTTAAACGCAGCCATCTCATCATAATTATCAAGAGCTGCCTGATACGTTTCAGCTTTACGAAAACCAACTGCAAGGTCATCGGTGCCACTGACATCGGGAATATTGATAGTGCATGCAAAGTAAAACGCAGGGTCTGTCCCCACGACAAACTGAACGCCCCCAGAGCCCGTTACAGGATCTGTCGAAAGTTCCATTCCATCATCATTTGTTTGGTCTTGCCCAATATTTAAACCGGTTGCGGTAACAGCCGGGATAAGAATTGTTTGAGTACCATTAACGTGATGATACAGCGTTTCGTTGTTGCTGAACTTCAGAATGTTTTCACTGCCTGTTGAGCCAGCGGTTGCCCCGCCAATTCCCGCCAAGGTTCCAGTGATTCCCGAACCCGCGCTCGTAAAATCAATGTATTGTTTTTTTCGTCTAGCCATCTTCTAATCTCCTAAATTCGTACGCACAAAACGTAAAGCTCACCGGTGCCCGATGCACTTGACGCTGCAAGTTTTCCACCCTTGGACACTTCGTAATAAACATCATCAATCTCATCGGCTCGACCGATGTCTTTATCCCCAGCGCAAGCTGCAGTTGTCGCGATGGTGTTTGTACCATCTGTAAGCGTTACAACGCCACAGGCACCGCCTGTTGCATTCGCCCACATATCAACAACACGCACCTTAAAGTCCAGGTTATCAACTAAGTTTGCTGATGAAGTAGTAACTGATAAATGTAAAACAAAGGGTGGTGTTCCAAGCTTGTTTCCCTTGCGAGCAAGGGGGCGACCCGAAATACCTCTGTTATCTGCCATAATAATCCTCCAGTCCAACCATAAAAAGGAGAGCTAAGCTCCCCTCTTCACATTAATATGCAGTTGCCTTGTTGTCGTTAAGGTCGGTAATCTTACCGCAGGTGTGTCTCTCCTTGATATACATCTCTGCAATTTCGATTGCAGTTGCAGTATACATACCTGAAACATCAGACCGCTTAAAGATTGACCCGCCTTCACGCCGCCACCCAAGCTGCTTCTGAACCGCACGATAAATCTTGCTGAAGTCACAGAAGAACATGGTGTTATGTAGACAGTCGGTATCAACCATGATGTCAACGCGTCCCAGTGCAGACTGGAATGCGGCAACAGCTAAACCGCCAACCTTGCTTTCAGGAGTCAAGCGAAGTTCACCTTCGTAAAGCTCCTCAACATTAATTGCCTGCCAGCTATCGCAAAGAACAGTCAGGCCGTCCGATGGACGCTCTGAGCCGCTTCGCTGCTGAATGCCTGCAAGCATTTGCCGAAACAATGATGGGGTTAGATCACGCTTAGTTCCGCTGTTACTAAGAACAGTAGATGAGTAGCGAGGAAAAGCTGCTACATCAATGTTTTGAAACGTTGACGCTGAGTCACCAATTAACTTATCAAGACCTGTCACAGCGCGGTTAACGCAGCCGTTCCAGACCAAAACATCGCTATCCGCACTGGTTGCAGGAAGAGCCCCTGTAAAGTTAACAAGAGAATTTCCATCTGCATTTAGTGCGCTTTCAACATTTGAAACAACAACGTCGCCATCCTTGGATGTGAGAGCAGCGTTAAACATGTTGTATGTTCCGCCGTCCCAAAGCATTCGGGCATCATCAACAGGGCAATCCGCTGCAGTTGAATGACCATTTGCAATAGTTGCTACAGTGCCTGTTCCATCTCGAAAGAAGAAACCGTTTTCGAATTTGAGGATGTTATTCATTAGTCCTTTGACTTCAGAAGTAACAACGTCTCGCGCTACGTTTGGAGACTTCGCTGCAGTTGCCATGGCACCGTCAGTAATCTGAACAGAGCCTACGGTAAACTTACGCGTAGCCTGATAGGTTTGGTAGTCCTGCTTGTCAGCTACAGGGAAGGCACCGCCATCCTCGACGTAACCAATAGAAGTACTACGTGCTGTGTGGATCTTGCCCTCAATATGAGAACCAGTCCACTTGTCCTCCTGGCGAACCAGTGAACGAGCTTTTGAAGTATGATTAAGGGTCTCAACTACACCGTCTAAAAAACGGGTAAACGTTAGACCCACGTTTCCAATATTAACACCTGCCATAATTAACTCCTCTAAACCGCTGGCTCATTGGCCGCGATCCAGTCTATGTGGCTGTCAAACCCTGCTTTGCGGAGCTGAGATAGCGATGGCATTCCCATGCCTTTAGTCGCTTTTCGCCTGCCCCCCGCTGCGGGTCTTGGGACTGCCCTGCCCTGTCGGACTTTTTTACCCTTGGTCTTTGACCGAACAGACATTGCTGCTCGAGCGTAGGTGTCCAGGTAATTCTTTAGTCTAACAGCCGCATCTTTGGGTTCGATCCCGTAAGCACCTGCCATGGCTAAAACCATTTCCTCTGCATCAGTGGAAAGGTTTTTAACCGTATCTTTTTCAAAACCATTTAGGAGAATTTGGTTTGTAGCTTCAGATGTTTGCCGATTGTAGTAGTCATATCTGGCCCTACGATCAGCTTCTTCCTGCTGCTTTGCCCGTGCAGCTCGCTCACTATTCATCTCTTCACGCAATGCTGCAATCTGAGACTCTGCTGCTGAACTGCTTTTGGTGTTTGCTTCCTTAAGAATATCCACCTTAAGCTGCTCAAGCGGAGTAAGCTTACTGTAACTCTCCTCCTCTTTCTGCCTTGAAAGCATCTGGAGCTGCTGTTGCTGCATTTCCATTTGCCTGCTCAACGCATCATTATTTCCGCTTCTGGACTGCTGCTGCATTTGTTGCTGCATATTTGCCAGCTGTTGCTGAAAATAATAGTTCTGTTGCTGGACATGCTCTTCAAGCTGCTTGTTTCGATTAGCCAGAGATTGAATTCTTTTTTGAGCGCGAGAGCTTCCGGCCTTTTCTTCGGCTGGCTCCTCTGGCTGATCCTCAAAAGCAAGACTATCAATTCCCGGGTCACCTTCAGGCAAACCTTCTAGCGTATCCTCAGCCTCTGTTTCTTCAAACCCTGCTGCTTCCCCAAGCTCATCACTTAATTCCTGAAACTCAGAAAAGTTGTGAGTTGCTGAATCATCAACAGCGCCTTCCAGCGGAAACCCTTCGTTATCACCAAGAGCGTCCACATTACCCATCGAAACATCTGCCATCTCAATCCTCTTTCTTTGCAAATTACGTTTGCTAAACGAACAGGTGCTCTCCACAAGTAACTACGACGCTTACGGCATCGACTCGGATGCAACTTGTAAATTGCAGTACGATTAAACAGCTGGATACAGCTTGTGTCAACACATGTCGATTAAATGTGCTTGGGAGTTGCCAAATGGATACGTGTAAACGGAAGTTTCACGTGAAACAAATTTAATGGCATAAAATAAAAAATTCTAAATTATGCCCATAAGGTAAATGTTTTAATAAATGCCGGACTAGCCTTCTCGCTCAGAGGTTACCCTTGCCGCTCTTTCGGCTTGCCTGTCTGCAATACCTACTTGCTGACCAGCTTCTTGCCCAATGCTGCCACCCCTTCCGGGCTCCTGGATTCTGCCTGGGCGGTTCATTGTTCCGCCCGGAGCGCTTTGATCCGGTCCTCCGGGGCCAGCGCCAGCTGTGTTCGGAACACCCTGCATGCCATCAACCTCTGCCGGGGGTATTCCTTGCGATGCCCATGCGGTGTAGAACATCCATATTTCCCTAACCATTCCCTTGACCTCATCAGAAGAACGCCTTCCTGGCCCTCTAAGCCAGCCCAGAAGCTCTTCTGCAAAGATAAATGGGTCATCCTCCACAGAAGGTATGTGTTGCTCGCCGTTTTCAATAAGGTACGGCACACGGCTTGCCACGGCTCTTTCGGTTGACTCTGCATCATAACCAGACTGAGGAAGCTTTAACTTCGCGTGTCGCATAAAAGCCTTCATGTCTGGAGCACCGGTCTGCATATCGGTAAAGACGCCTGCATTTAATAGGTCCATTGCCTGAGTTAAGCGAACAGCCGGGTTTCTACTTAGCCCATCCTCTTGCTCAAGCTGAATATCAAACCCTGGAGAAAGCCTAATTGCATCAAAGCTATAGGTCTGCATTCCATCCGGACCAATAACCGTAAACTTTCTATCGGGGTGATAATAAGACTGAACGAGCATCAATGCGCATCTGTGCATTTCTCGCCACTCTGAGTTATTCCGCATGATTACTGGGCCAACCTGTTGATCTGCCTCGGCTTCAATAATTGCCATTGCCCGACCATTGGGGTCAGACATAGTGATTCCGGCTTCCTGATCAGTAACCGCAGCTTGCTGCCGAATGTCTGCGGCTAATTGCGCATTGCGTCGAAACACGTCCTGGGGAATTGGCGGGGGTGATTCAAAGTAATTACGACCAGCTGCCGCATTATATGTGACTACCTGCGCAGAGGTGGCTGTTAATTCATCCGCAGTAATTCTTGAGCCTATAGCTTTAAAGAATTTAGGACGCAGCAAAAGCTCAACATGTTCGCGTATTTGCGTTTCAACTTGATTAATCTCTCGTTGCCGATGCCACGACTGAGCAAGAAATGGTTCGCCCCAAAACTCCCCATCATTCTTATCAAACATAAAATGAAAAATAGGAAACCGATTAAACATATAATAAGGAGACTCCATCTCGCGAACGATGGTGTCATTAATCATAAAAATGCATCTACCCTTTGGATATTGCGGAGTTTTTCTTTCGTGAAATTCGTAGATATAACAGTGGTCGTCCAGGCTTTCTGAGTTACCGTAGGTGTCTGTGCTGTTATATCTGGCTTGCGCCGTGTGGTCAGACTGAATATCTCCCTCGCTTTTAATAATATTTCCAAAATCAGGAAAGCGGGCCCGGGCCTGGGCAACGGAAACAACTTCTCTAAGGCAAACAACCTGGGCCTGCTCAAGTGACTCTGCGCCGGGATCAATAAAAACATCTCGAGGATCACGAACCCGAACCTTAATATCGCCTTCATTTGCTGCAATTAGCGGAGGCGTTGGGGCGTCCAGGGGAAGCGGGCCAAGCTGCATGCTGTCGGGGGATGGCAGGGGTATGGGGTGCGCGGAGGCTCCAGCTGCTACATCTTGCATTTGCGCAGTGGCAATAGCCGACTGAGTCTCTGCCATCATGGCCGCCTCAGCTTCTTTCTGAGCCGCACACTGGGGGCACTCCTCATCTACCGAGTCGTGCTTGTACTCGTAATAATCACAAATTTCGCAGTAGGAAATATCTTCTCCGCCTGCATAATCCCAGGAAACCTGCATAAATGAGTTGCCTGCCCAGGGTAATTTATTATTTACGTCCAAGTATTTTACGTCCAGGTTTTCTTTTCTACGCAAATACTGAAGAAACCCTGATGCCGCTCGAGCCCCATGCTGCTCTTCAAAGTCAGATGTGGCTGGCAAAACAGTGCACGTTGGAATTGTCCTGGTTAATTTACCAACAAGGGAGCGGGCAGTAGGGCGTAATACGTTATTTACGCTGCGAAGTCTCTTTGAGTCTTCAGCCGTAAGCCTAACAATTTCACCCGTGTCCTTGTGTCTAACTACAAGCTGGTCGCCTTTTAAATAAAGCCGGTATAATTCCCAGTCTCGCTCGTAATATTGTTTTGAATCGTGCGCCCCGGTAAACCACTCCTTTAACTTAGAGACAATTTCCTTGTCTTCCTCTGTTGGGTCGTATCGGTCTGCGGCTGTATACCCGTCAATAAGACCGGCAAAATCAACACTCTTAGATTCTTCAGGCATAATAAATTACCTATTTAGTTGGTGTGCGTTATCTGCAAACTGCATCGATGTTTCCGACAGTCGCTGCTGCCGACGAAGGAGCCTCTCCCTGAGCAGCGCCCCGGCATCCTGCGGGCTCATGCCCTCTTGCTGAATCAGGCCCTGTTCTGGTCCCATATCTCCCATTGCTTCCGGTGCCATTTGCTGGCCAGAAGGGAGCCCGGGTGCTCCGCCCTCCATCATCATTTCAGGCGGAACCTGTCCCATCATTTCAGGCGGCATTTGTCCATAAGCGGGCGGCATAGGGGCCAGCTGCGGCATTATTTGCTGCTGCGGTGCGTCAAACATTGGGCTTGCTGGAAACATATTGCCATCCGCAACAGGGTTCAGCGGCTCCTCTTGGAGCACTGGATTAGCATACAAGTCTTCTGCCTGAAGAGGTCCGTAAGGGCTGTTGTTTGTGTAGCCAGCGGGCATACCTATTGAGTCTACGTAGGGCATAATTCTCTCCTTTAAAGTCTAAGTTGAAGGTTCATTGCGTTTGATCCTGTATCACCCGTATCAAACTCAGGTACTCCGCCTTCAGCCATTTCCATATAGCTTTCTCTAGCAAAAGGATTTCGGCCCCTCATTCGCTCGGATAAGCGAAAAGCTCTATCCTTAACCTGCTTTGACCACTTGTACTCCATCATTCTTTTTGCAACGGCGTCGTAATCTTCCTGTAGCTGGCTATTCACCGCTTTAGAAAGAAGCTTTGGGAGGCTTTTTATTGTAAAAGCGTTGCCTCCCATATTAAATGCCATGTTGAAAATAACTCTTTTCCTGTCGTCAGTAAGCTTGTTCCAGGTGTCTGACCCTACCCACTTTTCAGCAAGCTCCTCAAAGTGAGAAAGCTCAGAGTTAAGAAGAAGCTCAGCTTCGTTTTCCGTAATAGACTCTTTGCCGCTTTTTAAGTCGTCTACGCTTTTGCTAATTCCAGCATTCATAAGAGCAGAGGCTGCGCCTTTTTTTCTTAAATTAAAGCCGTGACCAATTGTTTCAAGGCCCACTGAGTCCTTATAGGCCCAGTATATCTTGGTTCCGTCGTCCGAAACCTCCGCAGAGTAAGGCTCCCCTGTGACTCTTTTGTGCCGCTTAACTGTGCTTTGAAACTCAAAGCCGCCTTCATCATCTTTTAATTGCTGAAGTTCTCCAGCCGCAATAGGTGGGACATCTCTTTGATTTGCCATAGGGTAAAGCCCATCGGTACTACCTCTTGAGTAATAGGGCATTTGCGATGAGGGTGCTCCAAAGATATCTTGAACCCCTTCGCTGGTTACACCAAACTCATCCGTGCCAGCAGGGCCGTCTCCGTAGTAGCTGGTGGGGTCAGACCCTTCGGCTTCGGGGGACCGCATTGTGCCCATCATCATGCTTGCCGGAAGCGATGTGCCCATAAAAGGAATGCGGCCAAAACCTGCGCTTCCTACTTCACCTATGGAGTCTGCAGGAACTGGGGGCTGTGATTTTATTCTGTCAATCGCTTGACGAAGAAGCGGATTTTCTCCTTGCCCCTCAGGGGACATTGGAAGCATCGGTGGTGGCGGCGGGGGCGCTGGGTACCTTGTTGGCATTGCTCCCTGAGGTGCCCCTTCTTGCACCATCGACATCGGGGCATAAAGGTCTTGCATGCTTGAGCTGCTCAGCAAAGAAGGGTCAGCTTCTTCGGGCGGCATTGACATGCTGGGCTGCTCCCAAGCCTTTGGCCGGTCAGGCCCCATCCCGTATGCCTGCAACGTGTAGGGAGCGTACTGCTCAAATGTTTGCTCATACTCATCTCTTGGCATCATCATTTCGCCAACTCGCCCCGCAAATCCTCGAAGCCCTCTTTCAATTGGTTCTTCAAATCTGCCAAACGAAAACAAGGAAGAGTCTTCTACTGGTTCTGTTGGTGATATTGACCCAGATCCAGCCATTTGTCTTTGCGGTCTGTCGCTAGGCTCCATGCTCATCTGACCTAAGCTTGGCTCGCCAGAATCTGATATTCCTGAAAACGCTTCGTAACCCTCCTGGGGCAAGCCCCCTGGCGATGACATAGGAGTTTCTGGGGTTTGAATCTGAAACGTTGTCACCATCTCGTTGGCTTCCGTCCAGTCTCGAGGACGATTTTCAGCTGGCATTTTTTCAAGTTGCAGCCGGTACGCATCTTCTCCGCCGAAAGCGCTCATGACAGCAGTGTAGTCTTGTTTAACTTTTTGCTGGTAAGCTCTCTTTGCGGCCTCAAGCCCCTGGCCCGCCATGTCATCTTGCGCTGGTGCACTGATGTCGTACATCTCTCGCAGGCGCTTAGCGTACTGGTCATCGCCAAGAAGGGGGTCGGCAAACCCTGACTCAATAAGAGCCATGCGGTGGTCTTCAGTGGTATCGTACATATCGGGAGCGTTAGTCGCGACAAACTGTCTTCGCGCCTGATCTACATGAGCCTTGTACGCGCCCATGCCTTCATCCCTGTATCCAAGCTGATAGTCCGGTGACTGAAACTTATTAAACCGCGCCATTAAACTCTCCTAAACAATCTCGTAGTTGTTTAAATCTATCTCTCGACCGTCTACCGTTGTCACAAGCCTAGGTTCAGTAATGGCTTCCTCGGTGCTTTTCTCAACCCTTATTGCGTCTTTAAGCATTTCAATTCGAACATCGGTTTCTTTTTCGATGGCCTTTGCTTCGTACCGCTCTTGCAGGCTTTGCGCCTTTAGATTGTCGATGGTTTGACTTAAAAGCTCAACATAATCTTTTTTAGCTTCGTCAAACATTCTTGAAGATCTATGCAATGCGTAACCGCAGCCAAGCATAGAGGACAGCACAATTAAAACCGTGCCCACAATTACAATAATTTCAAGAACCATAACCACCTCGCGAATTAATATTCAAAGGGGTCTGGAGACTTTGCCCCGTCCCCAATTTCCTCATGTATTGATGACCACTCTGAGCTGTACCTGTGTCGAATGTCGGGCTGAGCCTCTCTCGATATCGCACTAAATTCCAACACTTGTGATGATAGCGCTACCGATGCACCGATAACAAGAGACATTACGCGGTCATCATGACTCCCCCCGGCCCCCCTGTATCTCGTGGTTAACCCGGTCTGACTTCTCTCTTGCTCAAACGCCACCAGTTCCCCAATGGTCGCTTCACACGGAACATCGATAGCCCTATCTTTAATAAACTGCTGCAGTGACGCCACCATGAATGGTTTTGTCCGGACGTTAGTTTCCACCCCAAACCTTGAATCCATGCGGTGGTCTACCTGAGAATGGCTTTGCTCATCTCTGAACATATTCCAATAACAGAAGTCCTGTCGCATCCGCAGCATAACCGCCTCACCGTAACCGCCCGTTAATTCGATAACAGTAAGTGCGGAATTATACCACACCGACAACTTGAAGACTTCTTCAGCATAAGCCAGTGGGTTAATCCATCCATGATATTGAGCTACTAGCTCGAGCCTTGGCGACACTCTTGTGCCGCACACCTTTAATACGGATGCACAGCTCGCATCTCGCCCCGTAAGGCCTTTTGCGGTGTCGACTGATACAATGTAGTAACCGCCTTGCTCTGGCTTTTCCCACACCCTCAAAGGGCCATCTGGTGCATCAAGCAATTCCATGCGAGTTGTGTCTACAATATCAACAGCAAGCACATCCTCCGTAACTTGAAGGTCTCCTCGCAGGGGCGTTTTTATTTCGCGCCGCATATCTGCAAGCGCCTTCCGGTCAAACACTGGATTCTTGGCCAGCGGCGCAGGTCTTCCGTAGACCCGTGACTCAACCTCAAACTCATCCATGATAGTCATGGACATTTTAATTCTTTCGGGCGGAACTAGGCCTGCCTCGAACTGGTCAATCTCATGCAGGCTTACGAACTGAGGGCTTTCCTGGTTGTCAGGATCTACGCGATTCTTAGGTGGGCCCTCATTGTGCAGCTGCGTTAATCGCCTGTGCTCCCAGGCTTCAAACCCGTGCAGTGGTGTGCCCGTAACAATTAAACAGGACTGCCTGCCCGCTGTTTGCAGACGCTGGATTGCCTCATTAAAGAAGTCTTCATCAATATGCTCATCAAAGTGGCCCAGCATATATGCTCCGCCCTGCAATACCTCCCACCCTTCGGTGTCAGAGAACAGTCGGATGGTAGATTTTTGATGCGTGCACGTCTTGGCTCGCCCTGCGTTGGCGCATTTCTCACACGCTATTTGTATTTCGTGTCGCCGCTCATCGTAGCGGTGCAACCATTTCCCGTTTTTGGGAAACATAGGGCTCAGCGGGTTGCCTTCTTCACCTGTCAGGAATTTTTTCTCAAATACAGCTGGGCAGTACTTGGAAAAGTTAACGCCAATAATAAACGTAGAGTGTGCTCCGCCAGGAAAATAGCGCCATTTGTGCTGATTGGTGGTTAGGAAGTAGTGCTCAGCATACCCTGACTGAGTCTTTGATGTTCGGTTTCCAGCTCTAAAGTAACGAATAAACGCATCTGACTGATGAAACTCTTGGGATGCCCTGTTTGCTGGCTGATACAGAACCATAGGATCTGCTTCTACAATCCTGTCAAAATTATCATAGAGCTTGCGAAAGGACTCAGCCCACGGCATCAGCCACTCGTTCTGAGCTTTCTTTTTAGCGGACCAATCCTTTACGCACTCTGATACCTGCTGAGCGTAATGAAAAAAGTTTTCGGTGGTAGGGTCTTCTGGAAAAAGCCCTGCTTCGCGTAGGATTTGGTCTGCCCTCCCCAGGACTTCCCTATCATCCATGTCATGTGCCTATTGCAAATATTTCGCACTTCGGTGTGCCGCTGGCGGATGTCAACACAAGGTGCTCAGTGTAGCGGCAGTCTGGCGTAACAAAGACCCCGCCTGCAGGAATGGCGATGTCCACATTGGCCGTGGCAGCAGTATCGATTCTTGCCGTGACTGTAATCGCAGCGTCATTGTTTTTAATCATAAGCATTGTAATGCCACTAAAAACCCCGGTTAACGTCAGAGTGTTTCCTCCTGTGGCTGCCTCCATTTCGATGTGCATGTACTCATCAGGCGTTAATGTGTTCGCATCAGGAGCAAACGTTACCTTTGGGAATGAGTAGTCGCTGTTCTTGGAGAGCGCACCCTTGACGGAAATCTTTGCGTAGTCAGCCATATCTTATCACCAATTCTTGCAGGACCAGTACCGAGCTTTGGTCTTGGGTCCGGGGTTATCACAGTTGTGCCTAGCTCTAAAGCTCTTGCGTCTTTTGGGGTCAGACTTCTTAATGCTCATGTTCGGGTCACCAAAACGAACGGTCTTAACGTTGCCAGTCTTGGGGTCCTTCACATAAGCCTTGAACTTTTTGCTTTCTCCAGGAGTGCGGATTTTTTTATTAAGAGGGCCCTTCTTGTCAGCCGCTTTCTTAACTAGCCTTTTTCGGGCTGTCTTCCTGGATACCATCGTTTTCCTCCTGGAGCTTTCTTAGAAACCTTAGCACAGGGTCATACATCTTTGCAGCCCGCTTATACTCTCTCGTCTCCGACTCGTTCCACTTACCTTCGGTAAGCGTCCCCTTCTCTTTCATCTTCTCCCCCTACAACGTCTTCTTCGTCTACAACCCCTCCTCTGGCCTCCTTCTTTTCTTGCCAAAGTCGAGCATCTTATCCAGCGTCGTTTCCTTGACGGTAGGCACCATATCATCTGCACGGTTCTTGTTCGAGAGCAAGCCACATATGCGGGCCTCCAGCTCTAAGTATTTTAGCTGGTCTTTCTCCGGCTCGATGGAACCAACCCGTACCCCCTCCAGGAAAGACTTCACTCCCTCTGCCCGGTCCCCGTCACTTTGGTTTGGCATGGTGCGGACATCAAGAACATTCCATCCCCGCTTACTACGCAGCCAACCGAGGACAATGTCGGGCAGGACCTCGTTTACATACAGGGCCTTGGGCCGTTCTTCCTCTGGAGCTTCAGGCCATTTGCGCCATTTACCCAGTCCGTCTTCTTCCATAATAACCCCCACACAACATATGTTCAGTACTACGATCTACACCAGCACCACTGCGCCGTTAACTCATTTCGAGTACACCAGGGAACTATAGTAATATCAAGGGCTTATGAAATACATTTGACACGACTGCCACTGCCCCACTAATGTACCACAGGACGTCGGCACTTAAGTACATTATACTTATGCCAAACGGAATCGTGTTCAAAGAGGTGTTATATGCCCAGATGGGACCCATGCCTGCACACTTGTCCAGGTACCCTACCCTACATGCCATGTATTGTAGTGTAGTGCAGTTGCCATACGTTGCCCTATGTTGCCATACGTATGCAATAATTGCGTAGGCATGGCGCGACACTCGAGTACACTGTACAAATGTTCATGCTGCTCATGTGTGTAGTCTTCCGTTCGTGGCTTTGTGAAGTACAGCTATATGATAAGCATGCATTATAAATCACACCCAATATGTATTTAATTATCCAGTGATTACGCGTACTTACAAAAAAAAGCACATGCATTGAAATAATCCGGAATATCTCGAGCATGCCAGTGGTTGTACTTGTACACCCGGAAAATGAATTCCGGGAAGAACGAAAGGTCAACGCAGTGCATTATCGAAAGTATTATGGTGAGTATAGCTTGCCCTCGCAGCGCACAGAGCCAGTGGCGCGCCTATTCTGGGCTGTATCGGATTGGTACGCGGCGTGGCAAGCGCACGATATCAATGAATCATTGCAGCAATATGCGGAAGCTCGGGAACGTGCAAAAAATCGCAGGTAATTGAGAATATTGGGAATAAGCCCGGATTGCCGCCGGTTGTTCTTATAACGAAAGGAAATGAAATGTTGAGACATATGCTAGACACGGTATGGGTGCGCCATAGCCTAGGATTTTACACTCTCGAGGAAATGGACCACCATATTGAGGTGATTCTACAGCATTGGACAGGTGGTGCGCTCGAGCTGATAAAAAATCGGTATGATTTCATTTAGTCGGAATTTATCCTGTGCGTAGTTGGTTTCAGCTACGTACGGGGTATCCCTGGACCGCACCAATAAGCTGGTGCGCTGTATGGATACTTAACTGGTAGGAGGTGGCGCTATGTCACGCAATTATAACACCCGCTTAAAGCAGGTGAACTGGGATGCTTTCAAGCTGGGCTCCCATGGTTCGAATCGCGCCGACCGCACGTTCGACCTAGAAAAGCAGCGCGAAATACTCAAGGCGCAAGATACACCCGTGCGACGTAAGACGCGGTACAAGCTCACGCATGACGAACGCGTTGACATGTACGCCACGCTATGGCCGGACGATGCACCCAAACCAGCGCCCAAAAAACGCGTGGTAATGTGCGCCGCTAAGCCTAAGCGCAAGCGTGCACCCGTAACACCCGCCGATGCGCCTAAGGGAAGACCTATCTTGGCCGCGTCAGGATATCGCGGCAATGACCGACTGCGTCGAATGATTGGAGCCTAATATGTCAGACACTGAAGACATCGAAGAGGATTACGGTGATTCGTGGCTGCTTGCCCTGATACGGCGCAACGTCACGGATATCTATGAGAGATACGGGATTAAGCTGACGCTTTACTATAACCCCACCGATGGCGGGATGTGGTGCATTTACAGGAAATCTCGGCAGGATTGTCCCCTAATCACGTTTAGGGCCAACACAAAAGAAATGCGCAAGGGCTTGGCCTTCACGCATGGCTTTGAATGTGGGTGCGAACACAGTGGATGAATTCGGCGATAAATACGCAGACTCATGGCCTGAGACTGTCACAAGGTCTGAGGCTATCAGAGAGGTTAAGCTGCACCATGTGCCGGTCCAGGGATTTCTGGATGAGCTGGGTGACCGCGAACATTACAAGTCTCGAGCTGTGCTGATATGGCTCGGATACTAGGAGAAGTTATGATGTTTCAATATCCGCCAGGGCTTACCACCCAGGACCAAAAAATACACCAGAAACAAGTGCGAGACCTCGAAATCTGGCTGCGTGCCATGGGCCGCGCATGGTCTCGAGGTGGCCACAAGCCTGACTCGTACGACGTCAACCGGATTCTTATGAGCTATGCTCAGATAGAATTACTTGAATTTAATATAATTAATGCGGAATAAATTCATGAGCCCGTCGATTATACTAGAAAACTACAGAAAAATATTTTACTGTAGCTTACATGTAGTCGTTATCGGCTACGAAAGGGATTGATTATGACCACCGATGTAGATTGCGCCGTATGTGGCGAGCCCTGGAATGCTTGGAGCATCATGCAGGCCGAGCACCATGACAGCGGCGATATGACCCAGGCGGAAGCCAAGTTGTTTCGCAAGGGTGCTGGTTGCCCATGCTGTGAGGGTATTGCCCCTGAGGGTGTAGACCCTGAGGGGATGAAAGAAGCCCATGTTCGTCAACGTATTTTCAGGTCAGCATTCGATGACGATGTAGACCCAACCGAGGTGTTCGACAGCAACGCCCAGTGGTGCCCGTGATGAAAGTTTTATTTGAGAGTTTGTTTGTGGAGATGTGCGAGCAGTACATCGACGCGCACTGCAAAAAGAAAGAAGTCATCATCGACCGCACGCTGCACGGCACCTTCCAGGTATTGGAGACGCAATGAGAGAACGACATCATGTGACGTACAAGTCAGGGAACGGTAAGACCGGGCCCATGACAGTAGTCAGGACCGACACCCGGACCTGCCCGCCTTCATGCAAGCTACTGCTAGACGGTGATTGCTATGACCTCGGCGGCAATGGCCGCATGCATCGCATGGCGGTAGATGCTGGCACGTACAAGACAGTGGCATCTGGGCAGCTGCTCGAGCTTATGAAGAAGTTTAGCAGGGTGTTCCGGCTCAATGAGGGTGGGGACCTGTGGGGCAAAGCTGGCCGCATCGACGGTAAGAAGCTGGACCGGTTCCTTAAGCGGGCCAAAGAGCTTGGCAAGCTGGCCATCATATACACGCACAAGCCTGTAGCGGGCATCCATAAGCGTGGCAGTGGCGAGGACAGGCTCAATAACCGTAAGGCCATCAGAGAGGCTCTCAAGGGCCAAGACGTGGCTGTGAACATCAGCTGCGACTCTATGGAGGAAGTAGATAGGGCCATGGACAGAGGATACGACGCGACGGTCGTGCTGCCCCTGGATACAGGCAAGGGCGTGACGATGACACCCGGGGGTCACCGGGTGGTCACGTGCCCTGCTTCGTATGGGCCCATTCAGTGTGTCACCTGCGGCAGTGGCAAGCCTCTATGCACACGAAAAGAGCGAGGCTATGCAGTGGGGTTCCCTGCGCATGGCATGGCAAAGAAGAGATTGAGCCTGAGGATCATCAGGCAGGAAGGGTAATGATGGACTACGTACTAAGCAAGGATGGCGAGGTTGTTTTCCGTGGCACCGAGTCAGAGTGCTACGCAGAGCTTCACCGGAAGTCGCCGCACTCATGGCACCATTCAACAACGTATGAGGGCTGGAAGATAGCAAAGCACAGTGAACAGGAAAAGCCTGAGACGCCAACCTGTATACACTGCTCCCACCCAGCGGATGGGGTGGATGGCAAGTGCAGCTACCACAGTGCTCAAGACCTGAACGTGTCGATGCTCGACTCAATCCTTGAGCAGCACAGGCAGCTGGCCAAGGGCGAACAAACAAACAAGGCTCCAGTCGATGTATTCGACCTGGGGAAGGAAGGGTAATAATGGATAAGCCATACAGGTGGAAGGTAACCAAGACCAGCGACGTTTGCCCCGAGGCCATGGAGGTCGAAGGCCCAGGCGGGCTAGACCCCGACATCAAAGACAATCGGACGTGGTTCAGCGTCTACGATGACGATGATGTTTTTTACTTCGGAGGCTACCTATACGGGGACTTTGATGGCTTCGAGCCATTGGATGACTACGGTATGCCAAACTTTGGGGCGGCACACATCAAACTAGAGGGTGATACACACTATCTTTAAGAGGAAAGAGGAAACGCGATGGATAATATATTTGGCAAAAACAACATGTTTGCCACGCCGGATAGCATCGAGGCAATGCAGCGATACGTAAACAAGTTTAGCGGCCAAGAATTGGTGATTGCCATGACCATTATGGGAATGACCTGGAACCTAGCCCACGAAGAGCTGGCCAAGGTATTAAAGAAAGAGGAAGCGCGATGAACGGTAAAATTTTATGCGTATCAACGCATCACAAACTTACAAAAGAGCTTTCAAAATTTACCGCAATGCATTTGACCAAACTCATAAAGGGATTCCCGGGTTCCCCTGTCGCCATCGTTGCTGAGGAAGTCTTGGAAGCTCGTGAAAAATCGAAGCATCAAAATAACAAAGGAGAAACGCGATGATTAATCTTAATGATTTACTAGACAGGGTCAGCCAGCTTTCTGTTGAGCTTCACAAGGAGGCAACCGAGGCATACGACCATGCGGTTGAGGCGAAAGATCAGGCCGATGATGCTGGTCTTGCTGCCCTTAAAATCAAGGAGCTGGCAAGCAAGGTCGATGTGATAGCCAGGGACATCAAAGACCCCTTTGGTGACCATAATAAGCCTGGGCCCGTAGAGCCGTGCGGGCCAGAAGAGGCCCAGGGCCAAGGGTTTGCCGTTCACCGTGCGGGTGGGTTCAATGACCATTACTGTGTGGAGTTGCCGCAGCTTATCGGGGGGCAAGACTGGCCGGTGGTGACAATCAAGGCCGGGGACCTGCGCATAACAGTGGCGCTGCTCCCCGCTGCCAAGCACCACAAGGACCCGTGGAAGCCGGGGGATGGGTGGCGAGGGGCGGACGTGAAGCTCCACGGCACACACAGGGTATCGGTCTTATCAACCAACACAGGAATGCGGTCTGAACACGGGCCCCAGAACGTAGATGTGCGCGGGCCCATTGGTCAGGTCGCACTGCTTAAGGAGGATTTATAATGAGTGGTTATATTAACAGTACATCCCTGCGGGCATATAGAACCCGCAAGATAGAGGGATATGAACGCGACGACTGGGAAAGCAAGTACAAGACAACGGTCTACCGCATAGGCTTATACCTGTGTAACCGGGTGGAATACTCAGCCGCCGAAGGTGGTTGCTGGGTTACAGTCGGCGAGCTTCGAGGGGAATCACCCAGGGTATTTACTGACTACGAGAAGGCTCGAGGCTACCGTGAGGAACTCGATTACAGGGTTAACCGAAGATACAACGAGCCCATGGGCTCACGTGCCGACCTGTCAAGCGTGAATTGCGAGGGCCATTACATGGTCCAGATTTGGGAAGACAACTTACCAGAGGGGTTCCCGACCGGGCCCGTGCATTACGAATAGAGAAAGAGGAAACGCGATGGGATATTTCTCAGACTACAAAGACGGACTAACAAAGCCGGAGCCACGCGAGCGCGAAGCCATGGACAAGTACGGACTTGACCCGGACAGCATTGAGGACAGGGCGCTGTGGCGATTAATGAGCGCAGACCAACCAGAACACCCAGCATGGAGAGGAGAAACGCGATGATAAGTGAAAACACATACACACTCTTAACGCAGATAAACATTAACGACTGTGAGGGTCTGGCTCTCGAGTGGGTCAGAAGAAACCGCACGCAGTTTGTCGACGCGATAGATGTCAGTCTCATTCTGCAAATGGTGGAGGATGCCATCGTTTACATGAGCAAGGATGAGCTAACCCAACTCGACAATGCTGTTCGCGCAGAGTCACACGATAGGGCAGCCAAGGAGTACGAGGAGATAAGTTCCCGGCTCAAGGCAGACATAGAGCTTTCTGCAAAGAACCGCGCCGAGAACCCACTCCTTAAGACATGGGAGGCAGCAGAGATGTGCAGGCTTAGCGCATCCACTCTTGCCAAGTTAAGGATGAAGGGGGAGGGGCCCAAGCACGTGAAGCTAGGTCGAAGAGTATTTTACAGGGTTAACGATGTTAAGGCCTGGATTAATTCAAACACAAACACAGAGGAGTAAGCCATGGAAGAAGGCTTCGAAGATTGGTATGATTACGAGGGCGCACGGTATCACATTATGGCGTCACCATTAACAAAAAAGAACGGCCAAAAGGGCTGGCTTATTGGGTGGATGTCGAACAGCGGCAGCGGCGGCACATGCATCTGGGTTGCTGCAGAAGGCGGGCATGTTCACAAGTCGTATACTGCAGAAAAGTTTGGCTACTGGCGCGTAGGCAAAAAAGACGCAGCAGCTTTGTCCGAGTACATCTCAAACACCCCAGCTTTTGGGCGAGTAGGGAGCAAGTAATGGCAGCGCATGACGTAGTTCTTAGTGTCAGAATGACACAGGTTTTGGTTGATAAACTAGACAAGGCATCGGATGAGTTGGGTAATAATCTTAGGCTCTTTCCTGGTGGCCCCCCATCAAGAAACCAGATGATACGGACGGCTCTTGTTAGAGGGGTGGATGCAATGCGAAAAGAAGAGGATGACGCAGAGCTTCAAGCTGTATTGGATCACCTAGGAATGACAGCAGATGAGTTCTTTGAAAGCTTAGACCTGAGGGTTAATCAAGTCATAAAGAAGAGGAAGCAATGAGCGACGGAGAAAAGAAGCTTCTTCTCTTGGCTGTTTTCTGGGCACCCTCTCTGATTGTTGCCGCAGGTGCCTTCCTTGATGTAGCCTTGGCTGCACTCAGGGACAGGGAGCTGAACAGATATGCAAAGCGAATTGCTGACGGAGATAAGGACATTTATACGGGGCATTGAGACTCCGCGTAGGTACTCGGCATGGAAACACGGTGACAGTGAGGTTGAGATAGCACTGCACCTTCAAGACGGCAAAGAGCACCACCTGGGGTACGTTTCAACAACCCAGGAGGCTGCTCTTGTCATTGACACGGTGGAGGCCAGACATGGCATCACAGATGATTCGAATAGAGACAATAATAGCAACGCTCCGGGCAATGGTGCACGGAACGACCGATATGATTGACCAGCTTGCACTGGCGGCAGCGGTAGAGTTGCTCGAGGATATGGACGTTGAAGGCGTACAGATTCTCACTACAGATGAAGAAACAGATAGCAGCATTAACTAGGGAGGTGCTTGCATGGAAGATGATTTTACAGTTGTGACAACCCAGGACATTATTGAGTTAAGAGACTTAATCACGGGCTATAAAGATGGGCATCACCGGAGCCGCGTTGACATCCAGCGCGATGCCAATGCGCTTTTAAATAAAACTCACACGCTTTTAGGCGACATGATTGAAAGCACAAGGAGACATTCGTAATGAGCTGGAGAGATGACTTACATAATGAAATGAATCCCGATATGAGATCCTTTGGATCCAAGGGGACAAGCTCTGTTAACCCGCATGATGAGGCCGAAAGAGAAAAGTCAGAGAAGTTGGACGAGCTTCGCAGCAATGCCGACATCGATGACGATGACGATGACGAGATGACAGAAGATGATATGCTGGACTCAATGCATGGGCCGGAGGTTTAAACCATGGGCCGGGGCGACTACACTTTGCCAATGGATGCAAACCCACTTGCCCTGGCTGTCGGTGAACGCATTGGCCTAGTCATAGAGGAGCGGGGCATCGGCCCTAAGCAGGCGGCCAAGCAAATGGGCATTCACCATGTCCGGCTTGGCTACCTGATTAGAGGTGCCCAGGTTCCAACAGAGACCGAGTCTTTGCGAATAGCGGGGTGGATGTATGAGGCTAAAGATTTTACGAAAGATCCTTTGCCTCACACCCCCAGCAAGGTTCGCAAGACCAAGGGCTTTAGAAAAGTAAGCACAACCCTGGACCCAGAAACGTTTGAGCGTGCAACCAGAGCAGCTAAGCGCCTGGGAGTAGGGCTCAGCAGCATGATGACGCTGGCAATGGAACGCTTGCTTGACCATGAGCCTATCATGTCAACGTTTGAAGAGGCTGCTAGGCGATTGAACAGGGCAAGGGTCGCGCAGTATTTAATGGGTGATGAGCATTTGCGTATTATCCTTGAAGGCGATATTGAAATAGCTGTGCAGATGGGTGGTGAACTTCGTCCGGCCAGGGGAAGGCCACCCGTTATGCACACCCACAAACTTCTCGAGGATCCTACGCCGGACCTTGGAGAAGATGAGTGGGAAATAATTGAGTAGGAAACGCGGTTAATTGTCAGACATATAATGCATTGTGCATTTACCAGGGAGATAACTATGTTGATCACAGCGAGTTCGTTGAACACGTATACGCAGTGCCCACGTCGGTACGAATACAGTTACATTAAAGAGAAAATACCAGCTTCACCACAGGCTGCATTGCTGGTGGGCACGGCGGTTCATATTGGGATTGAGGCATTTTGGAACAGCCTAGACGTTCATACATCACTGCATAATGTGTGGGAGTTCTTCAAGGAGTCAGACTTCTGGACCAGCGACACTGGCAGGCTCGAGGCGCTCAAGGTAAAGGCTTACATCACGGGCTACTACGCTCACCGCTCAGCCATGCTTAGCGAGTACGAGGTGGTGGCAGTTGAGCATGAGTGGACCAAGGTTATTGACGGGATAAGCTTTGCTGGCAAGGTTGACCTTGTGCTGCGAGACAAGAAGGGCAGGCTGGTTCTTGTAGATCACAAGACATCAGGCAGCAGCGACGTCGAGAACCCTGGCTCCTCTTTCTGGAGGGGTTTAAGTTACGATACGCAAATGATTCTTTACCGTGAAGCGCTGTCTGAAATAGCAGAGTCAAAAGGAACACCGACACTGGTGTATGACGTGGTTCGCAAGACCAAAAGCAAGCCAGCACAGCGTAAGAGAATTGCTAAGAAGAAATCAGAAACCAAGTTTGAGTACGACGCAAGAAAGATAGCCAACACTGAAACGGATATTGAGTACGGGGCGAAGATACTTAGGACATACGCTGAAGATGACACCCGGTATATCTGGCGAGAGATACCAGTCACGCAGGATGAAGCAATCAATAAGACCGAGGAGATACTATACATAGGCAAGCAGATGTCTAACGATGTGATGTATCCTCGATTTCAAAATAGCTGTGTATCAAGGTGGGGGGCATGCCCCTACTTTGATGTGTGTTGTGGCACGGACTCACTAGAGTCAAGCAGCTTTAAATCAAGGCCAGCTCATGTTGAGCTGCCTAACCAGGGAGAGAAAAATGGTAAGTAAGTTTGATCTTGCTGCTGCACGTGCGGCGGCATCAAGAATGACAGCTCTTAAGCCAAGGCTTGTTGTTCACGGCGAGCCCGGAATAGGTAAGACTACGCTTGGGGCCAACGCCCCAGGGTGCGTGTTCATTAAGACAGAGGCAGGGTGTGATGCCCTAGGTGTTCCAGCCCTGCCAGCGGAAGGCATATGTGAAAAATGGCAGGATGTGCTGGATGCATACGACGCTATCCTTGCAAACCCCAAGGGTGTTGAGTGGATTGTTCTTGATAGTCTCAACGGAGCACATCAGCTATGCGCCAACCTCGTGTGTGAGCGCGACTTTGGGGGCGAGTGGGTGTCCCAGAAGGGGCAAGCAGGATACAATGCCTGGGCCGCTGGTGCCAAGGCAAGTGTCTTTGAGATCAGGAAGCTCCTGGCAAAGGCTGACGAGGCTCGAAGTGCTGGCATAGGAATAATCATGCTAGGCCACACCGGCCTGCATAAGGCTGGCGATGCCGAGGGTCCTGATTTTTACAAGTACGGGATGGACATGGAGGGCCGCTCCTGGAACCTAGTCGTTCAGTGGGCTGACCAAGTCGGCCATGCTCGGCGTGAGTTTGTTACTGGCAAACGAGACGGTGAAAACCGAGCCAAGGCTACAATGCTTAATGCTGACCGGTGGTTAGTATTTGACGGGGGCCCTGCTTGTGATGCAAAGTGTCGTGCGGGTTACGATATGCCAGCCAAGATCATACTTAGCTGGGAGGAGTACGAGTCCAAGATGAAGGGCAACTCCGTCGAGGTGCTGCGCGGTCAGGCGCTAACGCTGCTGGCCGGTGCATCCGATAATGTAAGAGGGCTTGTTTCCGGAAGGCTTGAGGCCAAGGATGCAGCCGCCGTAAAAGAAAAAATTAACACCATGCCGCTGCAGCGCGTGCAGACCATGGTCAACTGGCTACTAGCCAACAAGGAAGGGTAAATTATTATGCCATTATCATATAATCCAAATGACACAGGTGCAGGTGGGCCACCAGAAGGTGACTACACATTCAAGGTGAAGAGTGCGCAGGAAGAAAAGTACAGCACCGGCAGCCAGGGTCTGACTCTGACCATTGAGTTCTATGCGGGGGATCGCATACTTACCACATGGTGCAGGTTCCCATACGGCTCACGCTTGAAGGCGCTACGGGAAATGTGCGATGGTCTGGGTGTTCGATTCGATCCACCGCCGGAGCCGCAAGACTTTCTCCACAAGTCAGGCACTGCGTTCTTTGTAAAGGACAAGAAGGGTTACCTTACCCCTGACAGGGTTCATTCAGGGGACAAGGTGAAGAAAGAAGACAAGGGATTCGTTGGCACGCCAAGCGACAACGACGTACCTTTCTGATAAGTCGAACTGGCAGGCGGCCCGGAAACTCTACCCTGGGCTAGGTATCGGTTAGTCGCGTTTCCTCTACCTAGTGGGCCCCTGCCTCTTTTGTGACTGGGGGCATGTATGTGGATCAAGATTCACGATACCCTGCTCGACCATCGCAAACTACGACGCACATGCAGACTGCTAAAGCTTAACGAGGTGACTCTTCGGGGTCACCTTGTAACGCTTTGGCTTAACGTCTTGCGTCATAGTCCTGATGGCGACATGGATGATTGGAACGATGATGACATTGCGCATTATGCAGACTGGGACGGCGACCCCGGACTGTTTGTGTCATCTCTAATTAAGACAGCTTGGATTGATATCGTTGAAGACCGTTGTGTTATCCATGATTGGGATGAACACTCCGACCGCTTGCGTGTTGCTAAAATCCGAAAACAAAACAGAGAAAGGCAGAAGAAGTTTAGAGGTAAGAAGGATGAGTCACCCGTTAGTAACGCGTTAGTAACGCGTGACATAGCGTTAAGTAACGGTGGAGAGGAGAGGAGAGGAGAAGAGAAGAGAGGAGGAGAGAAGAGGGGAGAGGATATACTTAGAGTGTTTGAGCACTACCGGAAGTATCACCCAAGGGCTCACAAGAAACCAAACAATAAGTCACAGGAGTGGAAAAAGATTCAGGCAAGGCTGGCAGAGGGATCCTCTGTTGAGGATTTGTTTCTTGCCATTGATGGCTGCCATCAGTCGCCGTACCACCAGGGTGAAAATGATCGAAGCAGAAAGTATGACACCCTTGAGCTTATCGTAAGAGATGGCTCGAAGGTGAATCAGTTTATTGAGATAGCAAACAACCAAGGCCCCGTGACCAAGACATCCGGGCAGAAGAGCCTGCGAGCCTCGGCGCAATGGCTAGATAGGAAACGCGATGAGTAAGGAAGAAAGATTTGTTCGGGCCATGAATGTTTTGGCGGCGGCGTTTGACAAGGAGATTGATGAGGCAACCCTCGAGTCGTACTGGATGGCCTTGGAGGACATGGGAATTGACAGCATCGAGAGAGCCACTAAGGCTGCGGTGCAGAACCTGGAGTTCTTCCCCCGCCCAGCCCATCTTCGCCGCTCACAGGACAGCATGGGGGCAGAGGCCCGGGCTATCATCGCGTGGCAGTCGGTGGTTAAGTCTATTGCAACGGTTGGGCAGTACGCCAGCATTGACTTTGATGACCCTATCACTAACGCGACCATCAGAAATCTTGGCGGGTGGTACTGGCTCTGCAAGCAGCCAGAGAAAGATGTTAAGGTCTGGATACGTAAGGGCTTTGAGAAGATCTATGTGTCGCTAGCTGGCTCCGGGGTGACCGCAGAGTCTACCGCCTACTTGCCTGGGATCCATGAACGTGACAACCTGGATGTAGCTCCGGAAATAACCAAGGTTTTTACTGGGTTGCCGGAGTCCAAGGTTAAGCTATTGGGGGGTAGCAGTGTATCCAGTACAGCTCACTATCTTAGGGAAGCCAGTCAGCCAGAAGAACGACAAGAGGATAGTTCGTTCGGGCCAGAGGACGTTCATCGCTTCATCAAAAAAAGTTTTGGAGTGGAAGGCTGACGCCGTGCGTCAACTTAAATGTCAATGGGCCAACCGTGAGTGCATCGACGGGGGGATTGAGTTATCCGTCAACGTCATCAGTTACCTGGGTAAAAGGCAACGAACTGATGTTGATAATCTCGCGGCTGGCCCACTTGATAGCTTAGAGAAAGCTGGGATTATTGCAAACGATTACTGGATCAAGCATTTAATCTGCGAGCGCAGGAAAGATGATGAGAATCCTCGAGTAGAAATAACAATACGATTATATGCGGAGCTTGGGGATGAGCGAAAAGAAGCTGAGCTTCTGTCAGAGTTGCATTCAGCAGACTGACAACTTAAAGAAGTCAGATATTCTTGGCAGGAATTACTGGCTATGTGACAAATGCCTAAACCCTTTGCCAAAAAGTTCCTACGAATTAAAGCGTGGCGAGCGCAACAAAGCTTGGGGTAAGTACAAAAATCGTGGTACAAAAGACTCGTAGAATTTACCCTTCTGCAGCTGCATCCCGGTGACGGACACGCGCATGTTCAACAAACCCCAGTTTTTAAAACTACGGGGTGCAGCACATCACCACCATTGATCTAAGAGCGTGTACGTAAACGTCTTGAATCCTGTGAGCTTTACTTGCTTATGGCAGATGTCCATGAACTCTTCGAAGTCCTGCTCCTTGGCCCATACTTGACAGCCAGCAGACCACCTGTCCACGAATTTAGATGAAGCTCCAGCACGGTGCAGGTTGCAGCCGAAGAGCCCGTGGTCAGGGTCACCTTGTCTGTCGATAGTAGAGTCTCTGTTAAAGTCACGCCATACAGAGACGGGACCAGACTGCACAAGCGCTGGCTTTCCTCGGTGAGTGCCAATCTCATACGCACCACGGTATTGCCCGGGACACATGACAGCTGTGCCCTTCACGTTCATGGGGTTCTCTAAGTAATACGCCCCAGGATCAACAGTGCCATCCCAGTAGTGGCCGCGCCAACAACCATCCCATAAATAAAGCACACCAAGAGTGTCGTCGAATGTATTTGGCGTGCCCGCCTTATTTCTGATTCCATAAATATTCAGGTCGTAATCGTACTTAGGATTATCAAAGACCTTATACCCAAGCTTCTTCATCTGGGCGAGCACCGGGGGCAGCATTACTTCTTCTTCGGCTTTGGCTTGATAGCCATCTTTTTGCCCGCTGCTGTTGCTGCCTTCTTTGCTGAGGCCATTCCCTTTTTTGTGTACGAAAATTTCTTACCACCTACTTTAGGCATTATCTTTTCCCCTTAGCCGTCTTGGCTGATTTTTTAAACGCCGATTTAGTCGGCGCACCTTTGGCCCCAGGCTTCTTCATGGTTTCACCTGAGCCCTCTTTAATTCTTTTACGCTTAGCGTGAATGTTAGCGTACAATCCCTTGGATGCTTTTGCCATTACCATTTTACCTTTAGTCCTGCGGCAGCTGCCCAGTCTCCGTTAACCGCTAGCTCACCGGATGCAAATGCGAAGACGTCTCGACCAAGTGCGAGATCAAGATCAGCAGTGCCCCTGGTGTTAACGTTATCAGCAACAATGCCAAGAGCAAGGCTGACCGTATCTTCCGGTAAATCTTGCGCCCGCGCAAGGCCTGCCGCCACAACATCCCTTACTTCTCCTGGGACTTTCCCAGCGCCTGCACCGCCTCTGCTCCAACCAGTGCCTTCTTCACCATCCCTCGCGAAAGAGTATAGCTTGAACCTATTAGCGCTGCTGCAATTGGCCCACCGATTTTTACCCACTCAGAGTCAGCGAACACTGCTGCCAGTGCGCCACAAATCAAGCCAGCTATAGTGAGCAGAAACTCACTACTCTTGAGCCCGTTAGTCCTACCTTTAATCACTTCTCTCTCCCCTTTCAGCTAAAGCTCTGGCCATGCCACGCTCTTCAGCTTCTTTAATTCGTGACTCTTCAATAATCTTAAACACGTTGGCACCCGTTTCAGTGCTTACCCTGTTAATGTTATCCGTCAGAGTTTCAATGCGAGTGGCCTTCTCATGCACGCCATCAATCTTGTCGTTGATTCTTTCAAGCGTCTGAGTTGTGCTCGCCATGCACTCTACCATTTGGCCCATGTTATTGTTCAGCTCGCCTTGGTTGAGGTCAATCTGAACTGGCTTTGGGCCGCCGTTGTTGAGCTTCTTATCGACAAGCTTTTCAATGACTTTAATCAAAGCCATCATTGTGCCGAACAGCGCACCAGCTTCAATCATGCCGCTTTCCACGTTAGTCACCTGCCTCTAACGTGGCAATTCTAGCGGCTAAACTTTCATTTTGGGACGTAAGCTCTTGCACGGCTTTGATGAGCGGTGAAATAAATTCCTGGTATCTCAGCCCGTGCTGGTCCCTCTCCGAGTCATATGTATATCCCGCAAATTCCGTAGCTGTTAGGCCTGCATCGATCACAGCCTGATTGACTTGTTGAGCAATTAGACCGTGATGTGTTCGTGTGTATTGAACCGCTCCAAATGTGTTGGCAACTTCTTCATGTTCCGGCTCGCCATCCGTTCCGGGAACCGTTCTCATTTCAGTGTACTCGTCGGTGTCTTTCCACTTGTACGAAACCGGGCTTAGCGTATTGATAAAATCCAAGCCTAACGTCGTCTCGACTATGTTTTCTTTCATTCGCTCGTCGGACGATGTGACCCCGCCGTCGTGCGTGTATATGTCGTGACATAGAATATCGCCGCCGGATTCGCCGTTTTTTACATCAAGCGCCTTGGTCGGGGTTACATCCAAAATCCCGACAAACGTATTTCCCGCGTCGATGCAGAGCGTCGTAGTCGAGCCCCCTGGACGGAAAAACATATCATGCGACGAATTAGCCGTGTCGACATATAGCCCGTCGCTAAAAGCCTTGAAGCCTGCGCGTTCCGTTGCACCGTCCATAAGAAGAAATCTAGCCCCATTGGTGGGTGACTGAACTTGCACGAAACCTGACGGATTAATCACGAGGGCATCAAGCGGAGCCGAAGCACTATCAGGTGCTGTTGAAAAAATCAGCTCGGTTGGGATGCGGCCATCGCCAATGGTTCCCGCTGCAACCTGCGCTCGAATCTTTGCGCCGGGTTCAAATGCTCCGGTGCTATCCGAGCCCTCGAAAACAATATTACCTAGAACGGTATCATCATCGACCGCTGTATGGCCACCATCGGTGTCATTCTTTGACTTCGTAAAAACTAAACTCTTAGCTACATCATCTGCTGAGTTCGTTACAATCCCAAGGTCACCGTCTTGGACGTGGAGCTGGTGGACTGGCGCTGTAGTTTGTATCCCCACGTTGCCGCTGTCTGACTTGATAAAGATGTCGACGCCGCTACCGGCTTGGAGCCGCATGTCAACGTTGCTGTTTATAGTTGTGTTTGCACCCGACGCTTCCACAATAAGTTTCCCGGAATCGCGCTGAAAACATGCCTGCGCCCCAACCGAGTCGTTTCGCACATGAAGAGAGCCTCCAAGATCGGACACAATATCCGCGATATCAGTGCCGACGGCTAAAACGTTTTGAAAAGTACCAGAATCGAACTGTGCTGCGCGAGCAATTTCAACACCGCCCGCAATAAGCGAAAGCTGGTCAACCGCTGCCCGCCCGATGCCGGTGTCTTGGTCGCCCGCGTGAGGCAGCAGGTTGGGGTTCGTGGCTGTTGCATCTTCAGCAAGAAGCATCCATGTGTTACTTGCCG
>Ga0070747_1000083_pt1 | contig 42815 bp, 53 predicted proteins | sample VirMetDEL_Mar_31_FD_77321 | JGI IMG/M metagenome (GOLD analysis project Ga0070747, IMG submission 77321) | Aqueous microbial communities from the Delaware River and Bay under freshwater to marine salinity gradient to study organic matter... | ecosystem: Environmental > Aquatic > Marine > Coastal... | reverse complement strand
GTTGGTGCGCCTACATCCTTAGTCAATACAATGTGTGGTTTACTAAACAGATATGTATCAGAGATAATTAAGTTGTCAGAGTTGTGCATAACTCTTGGATGAATGTTTTCTTCTCTTTCATACCCATCTTCTGCAATACGCTTAAATTTAATGTTAGGCATATACATCAGCTGCTCTTCTACCGCATCACGGTAATCTCGTCTGTTGTGCTTTTTGACCCCAAACGATATTAAGGTTTGATTTTTTGCATCAGTAGGTACATAGTGCACTTTCGTTCCATCGCTAAGTACAACATGCGGGTTAGCTTGACCAGCTACTGGATTAAATGCAGGTACAATAAAGTCTGTCTTGTAGTTGTAACAGTTCATCTTGAATCTTTTACCATTATGTACAGTCTCTATAGTGTAAAAATCTACACCAGTAGACAATGCAACCTTGGCACCAAGACCAAATGCACCGAAGTTCTCAGCTGTGTTACGCTTAGTTGAATAACCAAGCTCAAGCACACCTTCCAAACGGCGTTCACCAATACCAACACCGTAGTCTTGTATAGTAACTACATCGCAGTATCCTGTTCCTTCATTCTCTTTGTATGTAATTAGTACGTCGTTGTTTTCTGTATCTAAATGATCTAGATTGTAATAGCTAATATCAAAGTTACTATCATTATATTGCTCGCCGTGGCGTTCAATGTAATAGTCTTCTACTTTAGCTTTGTTTGTAAGTATCTCTATAGCCATCTCCTTTTCACGTTGCGCATCGGCACCATTGGTAGCCAACTCACGCACTGTAGACGGAATAGGTGTAGAGTACTGTGTAGACTGTAAGATGTCAAATACCATCTTTTCAGCTCCCTTGTTAATTTTCTTAGCAAGGCCTTCAGATCCTTTGATCTGCTTGTCAATAGTTTTTATACTCATTTTATTATTTTTTAAGTATTGTTAAACATTTATTCATCTCTATTAAATTCTGCTGCATCTTCTTTTTTTCTTTCAGCATATTCATAGTCTTCTATAGGTACATCAAATCTATCTTTACACTCACTACAAATAAAATCTGTAGAAATGTATTCTATATAATTTGAGTACTCGCTGTATTCTGCCCCACAGCAAGGGCTTACCATATCTGTAGAGTCATCTCTATCAGACATAGTTTTCCACTGGTCATAATTCATAATTAAAATTTAGTTAATAAAAAAAGAGCTCGTTAAAGCTCTTTGATAAGTTCGATGGTTTTTAAAACCTGACCCTGATTTTTAGGTAAATACAGTACTGGAGGGTCTTCCAGCTGCATTAAATAATTTTTAAACATCTTCCATTTTACAGGAAACACATCATTTGCAAAACCTTTTACTTCTATAATCCACTTACCGTTAGGATCTACAAAGTCAGGAGTATATGTAATATCTCTAACTTTATATGTATTGTCTACATATCCTTTGGTTTTATGTGGCTCATAGCATTGTTGAGAATAGTGAAATCCTTCTTGTAACACGTATTTCTTTTTTTCGTATAAGCTTTTTATACTAGCTTCTTCTAGTTTTTTATACGTAAAAAGTTCAAGCTTAGACCTGAACTTAATTCCTTTGTATACTTTACTAGTAGCATTTCTTACTTTTTTATTTGCTTTTACTTTTCGTCTCATACGTTTGTTTGTAAGTACCCCTCGTAACCTCTTGTTTTGCTCCATATATGTGCTTGACCTGTTCGTTTAGCTTCATAACCCATCATTTTATGCCAAGCGTCGTTACCACATATTGATGGTATAAATCTAACTTTAATACCTCGATATTCATTTACCATTTCTTTATGCATATGTCCACAGTGCACTTCTCTACATGTTGTTTTAGCAAATAGTAAAGGTTGTTCTGTAGCCATAATTAAAGGCATGTCTGCTGGTTTCTCTTTATCTCCGTGTGTAAACATAATCAAATTTGTACCATAAGTATAGTACTTTCTTGAGTCATAACCATTGTCTACAAGAACCCTATCATCATTTATAAAAAATGCTCGCAAAAACTCGCCAGCATAAAACATTCTTTCGTAGTCATGATTACCTTGGACCACTACAACATCAACAGGTGCAGTCCTAGCTAAATAGCTTATTGCTCTTATCATAAGATTGCAATAACCTACAAACGTTTCTTGCCATTCTGCTGAATCTTGTTGAGGTGTGCCTTTTGTAGTAGCTCTAGAATATCCTTCAGAGTTCATACCGTCATTACCAATAGGTAAAAGTATGCGTTCTATATTTAATCCTTTTGCTTTATGTAATAGGTCTTTTACAACTTTCATATATTCCTCTTCCGCTTCATCAAGAGTTTGACCCGTATATTTTCCGTAATGTATATCTGGTAATGATATTTCGTACACTACAGCATCTTCTACAGCTTTATATTCTTGCTCAACTTTAGGACTATATGATTCTAATAAAGATATTATCTCGTCTTTAGTTCTTTTAACTACATCGTCTTCGCCTTTTACTACAACAGAGAATCTATTATCTCCTTGCATATTTTGCCAAAACTTTACAGACTTAACATCATCTTCGTCTATTTGGTTTTCTTTTAAAAACTTTTTAAACTCACTGATCTCTGATGCGTTTACATTATCTAAGTCAAATGCTTCTGACCCTTTTGCTTCTATCCTGGCTTCTTTCAAAGCATGTCTACAAGTCTCAACGCTACAATCTAGTTTTTCTGATAGTCTCTCTGCTCCTTCTTTTAAGTATCCTGGTTTCTGTTTTAAAAATTCTTTTACTTCTTCTTTATTCATATCTGTACTTCTATAAGAGTTTTTAACCCTCCAGTAGATTTAAAGTGTGCAATATAGTCAGACAAATCCTTAAGTTCATAATTATCAGGTATGATAATATTATTTAAACGATATTTTGCGCAGATCTTTTTTGCCATTGTTTGTCCTGGATTGTTTGGGTTGTTAAAATCATTATCATAAAACAATGCTACCTTTTTGAACCTTTCTTTAAGTTCTTTGATTGTTTCTTCTTTGGGCATTTGCATTTCTGATTGCAAGGCGATTGCGGGGATGCCCATTGCGAACAAGCACATAACATCCTTGAGACTCGATGTAATAATACAGAGATTCCCTTTAACAGGAAGTTGTTTGTATCCTTGGATGATTTCTTTGTTTGTATTGCTCGCCCATTTGTTTTCTTCTTCATAGGGTGCGTAAATTTTGAATTTATTTCCGAATCTATAAACGTAAGTTATTGATTTACAGGTAAATCTATTACCATTAATCCAATAATGAGTTATAGGCTCGACGCCAAATGTAAGTAATATTTCTTTACTAATCAAATATTTACTCCAAAAGTTTTTATCATCTTTATTCCACCTTCTTCTTCTCTTTTGTATTATAGTTTGCTTTTGTACTAACTTTAATGGTTTTTGTTTATAAGCTAAATAACCCATAGTAAATTTTACATCACTACTATGGTTAGCTAAACCTAAATTAAAGTCACAATCTATAATACGAAGGGCAGCATAAAAATCACAATTAAACTTTTGTTGTACATATGAAAAACAATTAAAAGTGTGATCAGGGTAGCCAAAATCTTTGTATAATAATTTATTATTCCAAACTCCTATAGACACAGACGGTCTAGAATCTTTACGTAAGTCACTACAGAATTTTACATTTAAAGATTTAAAATTAGGACAATAATATTTAAAAATATCATATTCACTAATTTTTTGTAATATAGTATCTGTATGCAGCCTATCGTTTTGTTTTCTAATTTTGAGCATAGTCTGCGAATTTAAATAAAAAAAGGGCAGCTTTTACACTGCCCTTTGATTATAGTTAGTAAATACTAGAATGGTAAATCATCAGCACTACTATCATTTGATGTCCAATCTTCATCTTCAGTTGAAGAATCAGGAGTAACCAAAGTAGCTGTAGGCTTGTGCTCACCAAATGCTAAATCAGCATTAAAGTCAGCATTAAATGCACCATACTCATCATTTAAAGCTTTTACAAAATAGTTGTCTCTTGGATTAGCATAAGCACGACCAAAGTATTTTGTATAAACAATTTGATACTTGTCATCTTTTACACCAATAAGAACACGCACTGGGTTATCTTTTAACGCAGCTACATATTTCTTAAGCTCAGCTACATCACCTGCAGCTATCTTAGCAATAGTGTCAAAAGTTACTTCATCTCCAGAAGCAACATTTGCCCAACATTTTGCAAAGTTAATTAAGGTTTCCTCACCAACATAAGCTTTACGCTCACCGTCAGATTTCCACCAATCATAACTAGGTGCATCTTCAGACCAAGTAGACTGACCTATAGAGTTCATCCACTGGTGTTTTCCTGACTGTGATACTCTATGCGATGGTTGCATTAATATCTCAATCTTGTAACTACCAGTTTCATTTTTAACCCAGAATACAACTTTGTTATACTCTTGGTCGCCCATAGAAATAGTATAAGCAGGTTCCTGCTTTAATTTTATTCCTAGGTTATGCAGTTCTTCCAAAGTAGGATTTACTGCGATTACATTTACATTTGTAAGGCCAGAGTACAATTTTAGTCCTCCGCCTGCTACCTCTGAAGAGATAGGGTTGCTAGTTAAAGCCATAATTAATAGTTTTTAAAATTAAAAGTTAAAATCATCTTCGTCTTCCTGTAACTCAGGTGTAGCTTCTACAATCATAGATGCTTCTGTATGTACATCAACATCATGCATAGTAACAGCATCTGTAGTTTCTACCGCAATACTAGTCTGGTTAGGATCTGCAGCTGTATCATCTACAAAGTTAAAAGAAAGTTTACGTACTTTCTTAGCTTTCTTGCCCTTTAATGCAGGGTGTTGAAACATCTGAGTTACTTCCCATTTGTCTAAGCCATACTTTGTTTGTATGCCTGTGCGGTCTACACCATTGTTAAGGTCCTCAATAATCATCGTCACTGTAATAGTTTGAGGTTTTACTACAGGAGTCGTGTTAGGCTCGACAGCCGTTCTTGCTTCAATCATTTTTTAAAATTTTAGCGGTTAATCAATAAATATATTTGACCATTCTAAAGGCATGGTCTGGCCTTTTAAGTGATCGCAACGTGAACCAGCAGTAATATCTGACATAGAGTCAAAAGAAATCATAGTTTTATCTTCTTCTCTATAGATATAACCAACAGCATCAGCGTTAGCGCATGTAATTTGCTTTATCTTTCCAGTAAGGTCAAGGTCCTTTACAGCAACCTCTTTACCTTTCTTTTCAAGCATTTTGTCCTTTAGGTGACCTACTAGGATAATATGATCCGCTAGCATATTTAATCTATCTACCCACTTTTTGTATGCCATACGCAAATACAAATAGCCAGCGCCGTTAGGCAATGATAATACAGACATGCCAGGGTTCTTCTGTTCAAAGTTTTTACCCATAGGAGTTTTCATATAAATTTGCTTTGCTTCTTCTTCACACCATTCTTCAAGCTTTGAGATAGTGTCAATAGCAACATATTTATATGGTTTCTTTTGTTTGATAATTTCTCTACCGACATCAGCAAGATCTTTTAAGTTCTTAACTTTTATCTTTAGAGCATCGACCATATCAGAACCTTCCTCAAGGTCAATAATCAAACAATTGTCTAGTTGTGATAATACTGTAGTCTTTCCAATCTTTGGTGGACCATATATTATCATGTTCTTAGGCGACTTTCGGCTCGCCTTTACCTTCTTAGTTGGTAATTCCATAATTTAAAATATATATCTAATTTTGTTCCAAGGTATTTTACTATTATGCAGTTCTTTAAACTGCTGTATAAACTTGCCCTTTACTCCAAGTTTATATCTAACATTTTCTCCACCATACTGAGATTGCTTTACCTCCTGTAGTTCAGGACGCCATAACGTTACTTCAGTTTGCGGGTGTCGACCAACATTTACAATATGCTTTTTAAAGTTATGTGTAAGAAATATAACTTCTGCAAGCACTTGACTTTTGTAGTCCACATAATTATCTACCATATCAAATAAATCAGCATAGTCATCTAACCAGCCTTCGTAAAATATTACAGGGCTGTAGTTGATATGCACATCATAGCCTGCATCTATAAATGCATCAATAGCTTTTATTCTATCAATAATCTTAGATGTGTGCGGCTCATGTATATCTGACATTTTTTGTGGCATCAAACTAAATCTTATACGTACTTTTCCTTCAGGATTATACGTAGTAAGATCAGGGTTTACATACTTTGTTGCAAAACTACCCATAGCAACAGGATGGTCTCTGAAAAATTCAAAGATACGCTCCCAGTCATGATGCTTAGCATGCAATGCAAAATCCTCATTACAACTAATGTCGTAAGTAGTAAACTCTGCGTGAGTCTGATTAGGCTTATCTACAGGTGTAAAATAAGCATGATTGTTAATGTGTGTAAGTATATCACCAGTGTTGGTAGCAACGCTAAGACCTTTGTCTTTGTGTCGTTTCATGTAGCAATAGCTACAGTTGTATAAACAACCGTGGCCAAAGCTAGGTGATATAAAGTCAGTTGATCGTCCAGAATGTCTAATAGTAAAACTTTTACGTTTTACTTTTTCAATCATGTGCGTTCGTTAATTGTAAATGTTGACATTTCTGCTTCATAGGGTATCATACCCAATAGTCCATCACGATTCTTTTCAATATGACATGCAAGTAAACCTTCAGGGTCTTCGTTGCAATACTTTTCAGTAATACCATATAAATCGTAAGGGCGTTGTAACATCATAACAACATGCGCATCCTGACCAATAGAGTCACCACCAAACAAATCTGTTAGCAATGGCTGGTATTGATTCTTAGCACGATGTTCTTGTTCAATGTTACGGTTTAACTGTGATAATAATATGTTTATAGTGCCCATACGTGACTGCATCCACATACATCCTTTTGATACAGTGTTGAGTCGTTGTAGCTCAGTTTCTGCATTGCCAAGCACAAGACGTGAGTGGTCAAATACATTTATAACTGTTGCATCTGGTTTACTATTACATATTTCTACGTTAGTTTCTTTAATAAACTCCATTGAGCGTGGCACATTATTAAAGTACACAGGGTAGTTGTTATATTTAATAACTTCATCCCTATAAGCTTTAAAAGCTTCGTCTGATAATTTTCTTTCTACTGATAACAGCTCTAATACTTGTTTGTTAGCGCCTTTTGAGCCAGCACGCAATATCTGCTGATAGCCTGGCATCTCAAAACTCCAATACAATACAAGTACATTCTTGTTTTTGTTTTTATCTAATACGTCAAAGATCAGTTGGTTACTAAACGCTGATTTACCAACGCCAGGACGACCTGCAACTACGTACATTTTGCCTGGCTGTAAACCGCCTAGTAAATTCTTATTTAACCTGTTCCAATTTGTTGGAAAGACATTACGCTGCCCTAACATACCAGTTTTGATATGCGTAAGTGAAGTGTTAACAGCAGTTTTAATGCTCTTAAATCCTCGTTTCTTAAAGGGTTCGTGTAATTCTTGTGGTAGTTTGTTGTGTGTCATTTTCATCTAAATTTTCATACTTTTCCCAAGTATGGTTATTAATCCATGTTTCTAAATTCTGCATATAACCTAAGCTATTACGCTCTACTCTCAGTTGTGTCTTTAAGCAGTTAATAATATGCTTGTGTTTGTACAGTTTACCACCAACAGCGCGTTCATAGCGCTTTTTGGCTTTCTCGTTTGTTTTAGCGTCTGGATCTTTAGCATGTAACACTCTAACCTGCCCATTGACCATTACCTTCATAGGATAATTAGAACAAAGCTCAGCGAACATCTGATCAATATCTGTAACAAACAAATCTATAAAAGATTGTCTAATTGCATGTTGATCAGGTGTTTCGCCTAACTTTACATATCCCTTTTCTTGTAATTGGTCTAAATTTGGTTTTAAATTGAGGTCGCTTAAATAATTATAACCTTTTCTATAGATAATATACAAGTAGATAAAATCGTCAGCGCTCATATCTGTTTGGCTCAGCACTTCAAAATCTAATTCTACTTTCATTTTAAAAGGGTCTTTCGTTATCTTTAAACCTATACAATTGCTTTATCTTAATTACAAGTTCTTCTCTATAATTACCGTCAGATATATTGTAAATATACTCACGCTTTTTCAGTATCAAAAACAAACCTTCTGGTTGTATTTGTAGTCTTATAAAAGAATTTGTTATAATTAAATAAAGAACAATAGCAAATATAATCATTTCGTACATATTATACAAGTTTTGTTAATATTATTTCCAAACTACATTTTTCAATGTTTTTACACTGCTTTTTAACCATTTCTCTTCTTGACTGCCTTTTACATACAAACATACAATCTTACCACGTTTACCTTCTTGGTAACGTATAATACGACCAACACGTTGTATCATAGTCAAGCCTTTACTAGTTAATCCACATATTACAGCCATAGTTGCATCTGCTACATCAAAACCCTGATTCAAAGCTTTTGTAGAACATAGTACAGGCTTTGTACCTGATCTAAAATCTATTAATGCTTGTTCTCTTTGTTTTTTAGTTTTACCACTGTGATATACTGTAGAGAATGTGTCTGTAGCTTCAGCAAGTCTATTTGTAAACTCGTTACTACCTCCAAACACTAGTATTTTCTCTCCAATATGCTTAATTACAATTTTTTGTAACATAGCTAACTTGTTGTCAGCATGATCTACCACGGCTTTTCTTTGTCGTATAGATCTGTAAAACTGTGCAGCTGCAGCTTTCTCTTGTTGAGTAGCTGTATGTTTACCTGCTCCCATGATGTATTTAGCCTGATCAAACGCATCAAATTGTCCAAGTACATATTTAGCATATACAAATGTATTGTTTGCTTTTTTGTACTCTTGTTCTTCGATAGCTGTAAGTTCTACAGGCACACATATAACTTCATAAGGAGAAACTAAACCTAGGTTAACACATTCATCTAGTGTTATCCTATACGCTATAGGAGATATATTATCAAGTAATTCCTTGTATTCTATATCTTCTGGTAACGTTGCAGTCATGCATAATAACCTTTTGTATGTATTGTTTTCAAAAAACTTACGATACTCAGGTGACAAACCAAGATGTATCTCATCACATATAACAATGTCATAATAATTATCTTCTAATTTGTATGCTGACTGATAGCACATTACGTCCACTCTGTCTAGCAGGTGCTCGTAATTCCATTTTATAAACTCTTCTTTAAACTGATCTTGTAACTGTGTAGTAGGTACTAGGACAAGAGCCCTAGCATCTTCAACAGTATCAAGAGTTTTACCAACAGCAAGGACGCCGCAACGAGACTTACCAAAACCAGTACCAGCAATGATACTACCAATGAACCCGCGTTTTGCCCATGCGTTAAGAGCTTTTCTTTGTTCTTCATCTTTTGTCTTTATTAGTTGACTCACTTGCACTTCCATAGATTAACTGTTCTTTCTGTAGATGCGTCATAGTAGTCACCAGCATGCGTAACTAAGCCTTTTTCCCGTAACTCAGATACTCTGCCAGTGACTCTATTTATATCCCAATCTAATTTCTTAGCAATCATTCTATTTGTTGCTTGCCCAAGTTCTAGTTTTAAAACCTTAAGAACCTGAGCCTGTCTTCTACTAATAACACCATCATCTAACAATTTTTTGTAAGATGCAGTTGATTTTTCATTTACCATATATTATTTATTTAATGTATTCTCTAATTCTACTTTCACTTTTGTCTAAAACCTCAGCAATGTTCTTTACAGACATGCGCTTAGATCTTAACTTTTTAGCTATAGTAGCTAGTTTAATAACTGACAGACTCTTTAGTTCTGTCCATTCTTTAGTTTTACTATTCCAATTCATAATTTATTTTAATGGTTACTTACTAACATAAACAAAATAATACCTATAATACCTAAAAATCCTATGTACATAAATACATAGCTAGCTACTATAGAGTACTTTTTTTTGCCTTGCCACTCTGGCATTCTTTTTTTACTCATGATCGTTTATAATTTCTTGTATGTTTAATAATTTTGTTTTTAACTCTTCGTTTTCAAGTTCTAAGTGTTCTACTCTAGCCGCAAAACGGGCAAGCAGATCATCTTTATCGTTTGCATCACTCATACCTTTAATACCTACAGCTGTAGCACAAAGATTAAAAAACTCTTGATAAGGTTTATCTACGTCCATTAAATCTGCATGCACTTTAAATGCGTGTAATACTGTAGCGTGGTCTCTATTAAACATAGCTGCGTTTACAGTGCTACTGTATTGCAGTTTATCGTTAATAAGAACCATGCATATTCTACGAGCTGTTACCACCTCTGTAGTTCTAAGTTTACCACGTATTTTACTAATAGGCACTTCTGTAATTCTAGAAACAGTCGCAAGTATTCTTGCTACATTTGAATCTATCTTGTGTAATTTTATTTTTCCCACGATTTACTAATATTTGTGTCCGCTTTTAGCAGACCGTTAGTTACTACTTTCAAAGCTGCAAGCTCCATAAGTTCTGTTAGTTTATCTACCCATACGTCAGAATATTCTATAGTACATATAGTATCTATTTGGTCATGTACAGTCATAACTATTTGAACAGGAGCGTTATTCTGATTAATGTAATCTCTAATAAGAATAAGCGCTAGCTTTGTCATATCAGCAGATGCACCCTGTATAGGTGTATTCTTGCTGGCACGTTCTATACTACCAAGCTCAAAGGCTGCGCCTCTATCTGAGTTGATTCTAGGATGCCAGTTGGAAAACCATCTGCGTCTGTTAAACGGAGGAAATGTTTTAATATAGCCATACTTTTTACCAAAACCTCCAAGTTTAGATAGAAAGCCACCAATAGCAGGAAACGCATCAAAGTATTTATTGATTAACGCTTCAGCTTCTGGTATACTAATATCAAGAGTGTTGGCTAGTTTATGCGGTCCCATACCGTAGGCTAGGCCAAAGTTAATAGTCTTTACATTAGTACGTAACTTAGAATGCTTAGGACAGTTGCACTTCTCTCTTTTTAAGAGGAAGGCACAACCATCTTCAGCAGCATCGGTCCATTGTGTGCCGTATACAAGTTCAGCACACACACTATGTAAGTCTTGCCCTTTTTGTAGAGCATCTATCCAAACAGGATCTTTGCTACCAAAAGCGATGACATTCAACTCCTGACTACTATAATCTGAAGATACAAAACAATATCCTTCAGGGGCGATAAAGCAGTTTCTAAAAGCATTATCTGCAGGTATCTGTTGCATATTAGGTTTACTACTAGCAACACGACCTGTATCTAATATCTGATTAAAACTTGTATGTATTTTGTTATCACAAGACACAAACTTAAAGAAGTCTTTACCGTAAGAGGTAGCTAACTTCATCTTTTCTTTGTATTTAACATACAAATCAATAATCTTGTGTCTGCGTCTAAGTTTATACATTTCTTTACCATTGACATTTTCTAGCTCTGGAACCAGCTTTTGAAATACCTTAAGAACTTGCGTAGGGCTAGTCCATTTAATACCAACCTTACGCAATTCTTCTTGAGGCGTAAACAAGTCACCTTGAACATGAGTTAACACAAAGCACGACAACTCTGGGACGATTTTTACCAGGTTATCTAAGTTATCTCTCATATTCAAGGCTTCTTGTTCGCTTCTGCGTGCAATGACCTCCCAAGCATCTTTGTCAATATCAAGTCCATTGTACTCAATATCCGCAAATGCTAACACTGCACGATTTTCTAATTTTATTACATTTTCTAGTTTATTACTGCTTATTTGTGGTAACTGATGTTCTCTTACGCTAAGTAGATATTCTACATCTTTAGCACCATATATAATTTGGTCATCAGTATATGCTTGTCCAGTTAAACCTATAAATCTATTTCTGACTTCTTTGTCTAAGTCTACATTAAGATATTTTTTACAAACATCTTTTAATCCATACTTCACCCCATCCTTGCCGCAGTTTATCACACGTTCTGCAAGGAAAGTGTCGTAGACACACTCAAGTTCGATACCACTATAGTGTTTGATAAACTTATAGTCAAACTTGGCGTTATGAAGTATTTTGATAATATTCTTTGATTCAAGTATATCACGCAATGGTTCTATACTTACATGTCTAGTATCAATAACAAACTGTTTATGTTTGTCACCAATCTGAAACATAATCATACGTTTGCATGTAAAATCAAAGCCTTCAGTTTCAGTGTCAACACCTAACACATCTACTGTAGAGCAATAGTCAACCACGTCTTGAATTGTTCCCAACTCATAACGTGGTGACGTAATTGCTGATGTTGTACTAGTTACTAACTGAATCATGATAATCGTGATCAGCTCGCATTTCTAGATATTCCTCTTCAGATGCTCTTATAGCTTTCTGTTCAAGAAATTCTTCGTATTCTGGCATTAGGTGTTTATCTACAAGAATACATACATATCTAGCATATATAGTTTCAAATGTCTGGCCTCCAAATTCAAATGATTTTAAATTATTCTTGGAGGCTAGATCATAATTTAATTTAAAGACGGAATATGAACCGTCTGTAATCATCTGATAGATGAATCCCATGTGTGACATAATAATATTGGTTTTAAATGTTAATTTTTAGGTGAGGAGCCTGTATACATAATAAAAAAATCACCACGCATTGGTGTAGGTTTACCCTTAGGTGTGTCATGTCCTTGTGTTCCAAACATAAGCTGATAAGCTATGTCTGTATTTATAACTTTAGGAATGTCATACACTACATCAGTGCGTTCTCTAGTAATTTTCTTTCCTCTAAATTCAATTTCTTCTTCAGAAGTAACTGATCGTACTACTCTTTGTACTTTATTATTACTCATATAAAATATTTGGTTAGCAAATATAATCAAAACGATTATAGTATACATGTTTTGTTGATAAAATAGGACGAGAAATTAATCTCGCCCTATTATCAAAAACAAGTTTAGAATCCAAGTGAGTCATCACCCACTGGAAGCTGTGCTTTTGCTGGTTGAGCTTCCTTGCTCTCTACAACAATAGCCTCAGTATCACTCTCTAGTAAGATGTGTTGTACTTCATCATTAGTCAACACCATCATAGTATTGCTAAAGATGTAGTCACCTTTGTGAGTAATATAGTCTCCATCTTTACCTCTGCGTTTTGCAGCAGTTTCAAGATTTTGTTCCTGCCATTTATTTGGTGCAGTTGTCTCAACGATACGTAGTTTCATACGAACACCATTAATTTCAGGATTAAGAATGTTTAAATCCATAGCCTCACCTTTCTCAGACATGTACCAATCACCGTCGTCACCGAAGTTGATTCCAAATGTCTCAGAAGCATCAGCTGGCTCAGCTGTTACCCAACATCTACGAGCTCTGGTTGCAAATCTGTCATCAGACTTGTTTAATAGAGTCAACAAACTAACAGGTCTGTCAGATGTTTGTACAATTTCAGCAAATTCTAATTGAATTTTGCCATTACTTACTTTTCTTGCACCTGCAAGAAGCGTGTCACCTGGATTTAAGGTATCCAGAGAACCTGTAGCGAATTCTGCCATGATAATAATGATTTAATTAATTAATGTTTTATCGCTTTCTTTAAACGATTTTCTAATAAAGTTTGTACTCTAAGTTTATGTGTCATATAAACACTCATCATAGAGTATTGTGAATTTTTTACGGATAAACTAACAGCACTGTCAAGATCGTTGACATATGCTGCTAGTTGATTATTAGACAATCCGTTGATGTCTATATCTAAATCTACTTTAATTTCTTTCATAGTAATTATTGATTAACGAGTCTGCTTTGTATTCATACTCAATCCATAATTTATTTAGTTCATAATCTAGTTGTATTTGTTCTAGACTACGTGTTGTACCACAGCTCACTAGAGCCATAGTACAAATACATAGAATATACTTCATTATAAATTAGATTTTAAACGTTCTGATTTTAATTTTACTATTTCTTTTTCTAACTCTGTTAGATGATTTTGCATATCTAGAATTTGATTAATCCAAACGTTATTCTCTTCTTTAGCATCAACAATTTCTGCTGTTAACCTATCTACATCTTGCAATGCTTTGGTTAGTTCTAAGTTTCTTTGGAGCATATTAAACTCCTTAATGTCTTTTAACTTTGTCATGTCTAATAATGTTTTAAATGTTACAGACTATTGTGTGATAGTTTCGTCTATTAAAGACTCATCAGTGTAACTGAAACAGATAAAGCATAGTGTACTGCATGCGTACACTATACCAATCTGTAAGCTTCGTTCTATTTATCAAATGGACGCTCATCTTCCACCTAGTTTCTATTGTTACATAAGTTATGTTTTTAAAACATACATCATCAAGCGCTTAATGCATATATCTTACAGGAACAGTTTTCATCTCTGGTATTGGTTAGTAATATTTCGATTACTCCTGAATAATCTAAAAGTGTGCACCACTTTGTTCTAATAAATTTACAATATAAGTAAAGACATTGCGGAATAAATGCATTTATGTTCTCTATCTTTATCTTATATCTAGCCGTGGTACCGTCGCGTTTGACTGGCTTATGGCCCTTATTTGTTGTCCGCAAAATAAATATATCCGTAGGACTACCTCTCGTAGGTATATTAAGCAGTAGCCACGACTGGCCTTGCTCCCCCAGGATACATGATAAAATAACAAATCTCTATCTATTACTGACTTTAACAGCTGAAAGGTCAAGAGGCCTGCTGATGAATTTCACACCATAAACCTTGTTATTATTTGTATGTTATGTTATATTATTATAATAATCCCGTAATGTGTAGTTGTATGAAAAGTGGAAAAAGCTGTGTGAGAGACTTACTTGTCACACTCACACATACTAATTCCTATTGAGATCAGCTCAAGTTCTCAATACATATATCAAAGTATTGTATCGTAGTGTACGCTGAGTTTAACGCAATATAAAAAAGCACTCTAAGCGTTAGCGAAGAGTGCGTAAGCAAGCGAAAGAGAAGAACTATCTTCGAGGAACAGCGTTCATCTTAACAATCTTCCCTGACTTAATTGATTTCTCAATCACTTTAGCTTGCGTAACGGGAACAACTTTGGCCTCAAAGTCGATGATAGTCACTTCACTATCAGTCTCAACCATTGTTGGCTCAAACACAACTACCTTGTAGTCGTTGTTACCGTTCTTTGTTGCGATGACTTCAGACACTATGCCTAAAGTCAAATTTAATCCATTCATTTTCATAATATAAATTAATTTACGGGGTTATCTAATAATCGAAACAAAGTAGGGGTCATTGATCAAAGTGGTTACCACACTCACAAAAAGTCCATAAAAAATTTTTTTTAGTTTTATTTTTTTATACATTTGCCTAATGACTTTTAAAGAAATACTAAAAAACTGTAAACAAAAAGTAATAGATGGCAAGGCAATCAACATTCACAAGACTAGAGACACCAAAGAAAAAACGACCAGGCGTACATGCAAAAAGTAAATCAAGCAAACTCACTAGTTCAAAAAACTACAAGAAAAAATACAGAGGGCAAGGAAGATAAAAATAGTTTATGTATCTTTGCACAAGCACAGGCACTCTTAGATAAGAGTATCACCCCTGAGGATCGAAAGAGCAGTAAGGGGTCAGACGTGGGATTTATACCTAGCAACATAATAGTAATATGGCCCTAGGCAAATACGTTAGAAAAAACGCTGAGACAGCGAATCATCAACAGGAAATTTTCTCCCATAGCCTGTAAAAGAGCGAGTATAGCTCTTAGTTAGGACACATTACACAGAGGTAGGTGTGGTGAATTAACATCAAGATTAGTGTCCTTAGGTCCCCAGTTTAATCTGAAATAGTGGGAGCACTGCTAAGAGTAAAATCTCAATCGAAATTACAAACTCCTAGGGGGTACCTATATCTACTTCTCAATGAAAATCTACAAACATAAAGGATTATATATACAAGAAAGTGCAGTGCACGGCCACGGCGTATATACTGATGTAAAGATTCTAGCAGGCGAATTAATAGAAGAATGCCTTGTTGGAGATATACTACCTTTAAATTTTAGTAAGTACAAACTTAACTTCTTAATGCCGTATCCAAGCCTTAAAAATAAAAAGTCTTTATGGCATCCTACTGGATATTGCGCATATTTTAACCATTCGGATAATCATAATGTTGTTTGGAAAATAGACACTAGCAAAAACCTAGCATATTTTACAGCAATTGACAATATTATACCAGGCGAAGAGCTTTTTATCAATTACAATTTGGAAATGTAAAAAAATTATTTATATCTTTGCATATATAAACTAAATTTATAGACATGGCAGAGAAATTAAATTTTACACCGTACGGGCAGTGGATAGTTTTACCTAATCCAACAGCTAAGAAAACTAAATCAGGTATTATCTTAGATGACGAAACTGCAAAAAAATTACAAACAAACGTTTTAGAGGTACTAGCAGTAGGACCAGATTGTAGACAAACCAAGGTAGGAGATACAGTTATGGTTGATCCTAACTCTGAGGCTATGCTTATACATATTGACGATGTTCAGCATTTGTTTGTTAATGAATTTCAAATATTAGGTAAGTTCTAATGAAGTTGTCAGGTACTGTTACAATAACACTAGAAGATTACCAAGCTCTATTAGATCATCACACTAGAACAGCAGAGACTGAAGAAAAAACAAAACTTGCAGCAAAAGAGTTACAAGTGTTTTTAACTTACATATGTGATAAGACTGATATATCTAATTATTTAGATGAGTTTAACAGACAGTCTAAAACATCACAAATTGTGATAACAAATGGTAGAGCACAAATAAAATTTAAAGATGAAAAAGAAAATAACAGTTAATATTGATAGCACATATAAGCATTTACAACTATGGAATGGTATCTTTAATTTAACAAATACAGAGTTAAAGGTATTATCTTCTTTTATAGATGTTCAAAATATTACAAAAAATAGTAATATGTGTTCAATGGAGAATAAAAAGCAAGTATCAAGAGCTATTGGTATAAAAGATCCAAATACTTTAAATAATTACATTAAAAAATTTAAAGATAAGAGAGTTATTACTAAAGTTAGTGGTAACTATGTGTTAAACCAATTATTAGATACAAATGCCAGATCTATTGAAATTACTATCAATAAAATTTAAAGTAGTGATAACTTATTACGAAGTAGGACCTTATAATATAACTATATTTCAAGATGAGAACGGAGAGTTCTTACATTTAGATGTAGAAGAAACAATTTTTTAAACATGAGTGATAATCCAGAACAAAACACACCGTCATTTTTACAAATGGTAAAAAGTTTTACAGAAGCATCTGTAGATTTTGTAAAAAAGGGCGCACCTGTGTGTACAGTAGAAGAGTATAGAGAAAGATTAGATGTTTGCGATACATGCCCTTTTCTTTTGCGTAAAAATAAACGTTGTGGTAAATGTGGATGTTTATTAGAGTTTAAAGCTCGTATGAAAACACAACATTGTCCAGAAAAGAAATGGCCAGGCGATAAATAATGGCTAGAAGTAAAAAAGAAATAATACAATTGATAGCAACAAAGTATAACTTACCTTTAAAAGAGGTAGCAGAGATTGTTGAGCATCAATTTAAGTATATCTCTAAAATAATGAAACAAGGAGACTTTGAAACAGTGCGTTTACCATATTTTGGTAAGTTTTCTGTTAAACAAGGTAGGATAGATTATATAGAAAAATTGAAAAAAGAAAAAAGTGAGAGATAACGGTATAAAAAGAATTTGGTGGTTGCTGTTGCCTGGATTTGTAATTATTTTAATTAGAAAAATAAAATCTTTTATTTGCTATCATTTTATTTTAAAAGAAGTTTTTGTAAAATTAGGAGATATTACGTCTTATCATGAATATGATTGCGACTATGAAAAGTATGCATGGGAAACTTTAAAAAACGACATTTTAAATAAAGGAATTAAAGGGTATATTATATTAAAACCAGCCAAACAAGAAAAAAATAAATACAATGTTTCAGATGGCAATCATAGAGTAGCTACTTTAAAACATATTTATGGGGATGATTATAAAATGAAATTTAAAGTTTTAGGAAGCCCTGCAGAACTACATCCTAGATTTCATTTTGATGGTGCTCAATTTTTTCCAAGTTTTAGATATAAAAAAAGACAAAAAGTAAATGAAGATACAAGATGATTTAATATACATAAAGGATAATAAGGCTATTCCAAGTCCTTATGCAAAAACTGTAATAGAGTTTAAAAACTTAAAAGTAGAAGAACTCGGATTTGTTTATTTTATGTGCGATCATAGATCTCCTTTTGCAGTGTATGAGTGGGAACAACGTGTAAAAGAAGTAAAAAATAGTATATTTGGTAATAAGAAGTGGGCACCTAATGAAAAAGTGCTAGCAGCTTGTGACAAATATGAAAAATTAATAGAAACCTCTGCGGTTAGACTTTTAAAAGCAGCAAAAGAGTCTGTAGTTAAATTAGAAAAGTATTTTAGGACTATAGATCTAACTTTAATGGACGATAATGGTAAACCTATCTATCATGCTAAAGATTTAATAAATAATTTAGAAAAAATGGGCAAAGTAGTAGACGGATTAACAAGATTAGAAGAAATAGTTAAAAAAGAAGAGCAGGCAGCAAACACAAATAGAGGTGGAATAGAAGTAAACAAATACAGTATGTAATGGATTTTTTAGAAGACTTAGAAATGTATAATAAAGCAATGTTTAACGCTTATGAGTTTATAACTGATAAGCAAAACGTAGATGACTTAATAGTTAATTTAGAATTACACGAAATTGATACATATCCTTTACCATTTGACCCTTTAGTAGAAACTGGTAAGAATCCAGCTATTATAGACATGGTAATTGCTCATTTTGTAGAGCTTGAAGAGTATGAAAAGTGTGCAGAACTTGTAAAAGTAAAAACTAAATGTCAAAATTCCAAAACACCGACAGAGTAAGACCAGCTGCAATAGCTTTTTTAAAAAATGGCTATTTTACTAACGCTTTACCTGGGACAAAAGAGTATTATGAGTTTTGGGATGAAGAAAGACGTAGATGTTTATACGGGTATGCTATAGATGAGTTACACGTTACAGGATTTCATTATTTTTATTTAAATTATTGTCCTATTGACAGGGCCGTTGACGAAATAATGCCAGACGGCAGTACACAAGCTAAACGTGAGCGTACATTTCCTAGATTTTACGATGGAGACTGGGAATACTTCCAAGAAATAGATAAAGCTAGAGCAGATAATAAACATATGATTGTTTTAAAAGCTCGTCGTAAAGGATACTCTTATAAAGCAGGTTCTATGCTTGCTCGTAACTACTTTTTTGTAAAAAATTCTAAAAACTTTGTATTTGCAGCACAAAAAGAATACTTAATTGGGGATGGACTACTTTCTAAAGCTTGGGACTTCTTAGCGTTTATAGATGATCATACTGCATGGGCTCAACCGCGTCTAAGAGACCGTGAGATGCACAAACAATCAGGGTATAAGAAAAAAGTAAACGGTTTAGAGATAGAAATGGGTATGAAATCTCAGATTATGGGGGTATCTCTAAAAGACAATCCAGATAAAGTAAGGGGTAAAGCGGGAGAACTAGTTTTCTTTGAAGAGGCAGGATCTTTTCCAGGATTATTAAAAGCATGGGAGGTAACCATGCCAACAATGCGTCAAGGTGCTAAAACTCTAGGTATGATGATAGCATTTGGTACAGGTGGTACAGAAGGAGCTGATTTTGAAGCTATGGAAGAAATATTTTACAATCCTGTAGCATACGATTGTATGGATTATGATAATGTTTGGGATGAAGGGGCTCTTGGTACAAGATGTGGATATTTTATACCCATACAAAAGAATTTAGATGGATTTATTGATGATGATGGTAACTCTATGCAAGAAAATGCAGTAGAGTACGAAAAAGAAATGAGAGAAAAGAAAAAAGGTGCGGCAGATGCAAAATCATTAGACCAATATATGGCAGAGCACCCTTTCTCACCTCAAGAAGCAACTCTTAGAGTAACTGCTAACCTTTTTGATGTAGCATCTTTGCAAGAACAGTATAATAAAGTCAAAGCTAGGAGTTTACAGTCTATAGGTACAATAGGTAAATTTTATTATAGTAAAGAAGGAGCTATAAAGTTTACACCTGATGGAGATTTAAAACAAATTATAAAATATCCACATAGAAAAGATGATAATACTACAGGAGGTGTAGTTATATATCAAGCGCCTCATAGAACAGCAGAAGGAACAGTTCCTAGAAATATGTATGTAATATGTCATGACCCCTACGGCCAAAATCAATCTGCAGACAGCACATCTTTAGGAGCGGCTTATGTAATTAAAAGACCAAACAATATATCGCAGCCAGATGATATGATTGTAGCAAGTTATGTAGGTAGACCAGCTACACAGGATGAGTATAATAGAAATTTATTTATGTTAGCTGATTATTACGGTTGTAAAATAGGATTTGAGAATGATCGTGGTGAAGTAATAGCATACGCAAAACGACACAGAAAGTTACATAGACTGCAGGAAGAATTTGAGATGTTAGACAAAAAAGATTTGCGATCTAAAACTGTAAAACGTCAATATGGTATGCATATGACAGAAGGTAGAAAAAGACAGGGTGAAATATACATAAGAGACTGGTTAAATACTGTTAGAAGTACAGATGAACATGGTAATCAGACTTTAAATTTACATAAGATATATGACCCTGCATTATTGTTAGAGCTTATAAAATTTAATCATAAAGGTAACTTTGACCGCGTTATGGCTTTTATGATTGGTATGTATCATACTAGAGAGTTGTACAATACGGAAATAAAAGAGATATTAGAAGATAATTCTAGCAACAAATGGTTTGATCAGAATTATTACTAGTGATATATCTATAAAACGCGCGTAGAAAATAAAACAAATGTAAAAGCGTTTGTAAAATTTAGTATTTTTGTAAGATTATGGGTTACGATAAAATTCCAAGGCAAAAACTGCCTTTACGACAAAAGACAAAAGATTGGAGAGAAAAATGTGTAGAGGCATTTATTGATCTTTCTAACTCAGGTATAGGACATTCAAACAGAAAGGATGATATAAAAATACTATACGATTATTACAACGGTGTAATTGATGAGGCAGATTACAATTACGTTTTAAAGCCATACGGCAAATCTCGCAAAAATTTTCCTTCAGAGATGCGTAATTATCCTATTATCAAACCCATAATTGATCTTCTCTTAGGTGAAAAATCTAAACGACCTCTCAATTATACCGTTACAGTACAAAATGCTGACTCTGTTAGTATTAAAGAGCAGGCAAAGACAGATGCTATTTATAAAAATTTACAATTGCATTTTTTACAGTCTGTACAAAATCAAGGACTAGATGTAGGTGCTGATCCTGAGCAAGAGATAGAATTACCTAAGCATATTGCTGATATGTTTGAAATGTCTTATGTAGATAATAGAGCTGTACTAGGACAACAAGCATTAAGTTATATCATGCAAGATCAAGAGGTGTATGATAAAATACAAAAAGCTTGGTTTCATTATTTAGTAGCAGGTGAAGTATACACACATAGAGGGGTACGTAATGGAGAACCTTTTTATGAAGTTCTTAACCCTATTGATGTAGATTACGATTTAGATCCAGATTTAGAATTTGTAGAAGATGGTGATTGGGCACTTGTACGTAAATATGTACACCCATCTACAGTTATTGATCACTATTATGATAGTTTAACAGAACAACAAGTTATGGAGCTTGAGGAACCTAGACACCATGAAAATGACATAGGTTTTTTATATGCAAATAATTCAGGAAAAGATGCTAACGCTTATAGAAACAGATTAGTAGAAGTTACAAATGTATATTGGAAATCTAGAAAAAAGATTGGATTTTTATCATACATGGATATGGACACAGGCGCTATAGAAGAGGTAGAGGTAGACGAAAGTTTTAGAATGCCTAGAGAATTAAAAGATTCTGGAGCAAAATTACAATGGTTATGGGTAAATGAAGTATGGGAAGGGACTAGAATTGATGGTCGTTTTTATGTAAACATGAACCCAATAGCAAATCAAAGAATATCATTAGATAACCCATCAACATGTAAATTGCCTATTAATGGTAGAAGATATTCTGATGTAAATTCTGCTAATATATCTTTAGTAAAACTTGGTATACCATATCAATTAAATTACAATATTTATAAGTATAGATTAGAATTAGCTATTGCAAGAAGTAAAGATATTATTGCACAGTTTGACATAAACATGATACCAAAGAAATGGGACATGGATAAATTTATGTATTACGTTGAAGGTACGGGTATTGCTTGGGTAGATTACAACAAAGAAGGAATACAACTCAACCCACAGCATCAATCCGTACTGGATATGTCTATTAAGACAATACAGCAATATATTACACTACTAGAATCTATTTTAGTAGAATGGGAAAAAATATCTGGTGTATCTAGACAAAGACAGGGGGAGATAGGAGCGTATGAAGGTAAAGCTAGTTCACAACAAGCTATTTTACAATCATCTCATATTACAGAAGATCTATTCCGTAAATTTGAAAGATTAGAACAAAGAGACTTCCAAGCATTATTAGATTATTCTAAAGAAGCGTGGCATACAGGAAAGAAAACTATGTATGTAATGCCTGATGGTACTACAGACTTTTTAGATATTAATTCTTTAGAGCACATGGAATCTAACTATGGCATATATGTTTCTGATGCAGGTAAAGATCAAGAAAAGCTTACAAATCTGAAGAGTCTTACACAAGCTATGATGCAAAATGGTGCTAAACCATCTGTTATTGCAGAAATGCTAGATTCTGACAGCTTTACACAAATTAAAAAGAATCTTAAGTCTGCAGAGAAAGCTCAAGAAGAACTAGAAGCTGCACAACAGCAAGCGCAACAAGAACAAGCGCAACAGCAAATGGAAGCGGCTCAAATGCAACAAGAAGCAGAAGGTTTAGAAAGAGAAAAAGATAGACAAAAAGATATTGAGATTGCTTTAATAAATGCAGAGTCTAAAAAAGATCAAGAGGGCTATTCTCTTAACTTAGAAAAAATGATTAAAGACTTTGAAATTAAAAACAGACAGCTTGACATTAAAGAGCAAGAACTTATGGAAAGATCTAGATCTTCTCAGAGTCAAGAGGATATAAATAGAGAAGCAAATCAAGTTAAACGAGAAGATAGTGTATTAAAAGCTGACACCGCTAGACAAAATGCTAACAAACGAGACTAGACGACAATTACTTAATAGGGCAAAAGCTGCACAGTTTCCAGGAAGTATTTTGGAAGTGTATAGAGCTGCTGAACAAGGTTTAGATATATTAGCTGATCATGAAGCGCAAATGCAACAACAAATGCAGGTTGCGCAAACTCCACAAGAACAACAAACAGGTTTACGAGAAGAACACGCACAAGGAAATACGCAAGCATCTATGGCTTTTCCTGATGTACAACCTGGACAATCTTTTAATACTGTGGGCATGAAAGCCCCTATAAATGTAGATAAATATGACAACCAAGGACACTTGGTAGAATCGTACAAAAACGTTCCTCCAGGAATTAAAAATCTTCCTACAGGACCTTACGAGGGAACTGTAATAGAAACACCTGCAGAATATAAAAAGGGTGGCATAAAAGATTCTAGCCCTCAACAATATCAAGTAGAAGTAATTAAATATCCTCTTGGTTATAAAAATATGCCTCCTGGTCATATTGAGTCAAGGATATTAAATGTAGATGGTTTACCAGAGGAGTATAGTAATGTACAAAAACAATTAAATCCATGGCCTCAAGGAAATCTGGGAGTCTATTATAGTCCAGAACGTAATTATGCTCCAGGCGTTGAAACAACTGTTTTAAATTTAAATAAAAAAGATTTAGAAACTTACTTGGATGCAGCTCAAAAAGGTGATTATAATTTTTTAAGTAATAACTGTGCAGATCAAACATGCGCAGCTTTTGGACTAGATCAATCTAAATATACAGCATTAGGAGTAACAACACCGCAACAAGTATTTGATGCACTTAAAAATGACCCAAGAGCAGTTAAGGGATCAACAATTGGGGATGCCACAATGGTAGAAGATACATTAAAAAATGTTAATGAAGTTGTTAGCTTTTCTCCAGCAAAAGCTGTAACTAATCTGTTTAATAAGTCTGCAGAGGCATTTAAAAAGGGGGCAGCTAAATATGACAAAACAATAGAGGAGTCAAAGAAATCTGCTAGAAATAGAATGAAAGATGGTGGATATAAAAAATATCAAACAGCTGGAAAAAAAGATAATTATAGTTTAGATAAACCTATTGCAGAATTATCTAATTTATATAGCTCAGATGCATATGGAGATAGACTTAAAAAAGAGTACGCAAATGCACATAATATAAATTTATCTGATCAAGAAGTTTCTAATATACAAGATAGTAACGTAAAAGCAATAAATACAGGTAATAACCCAGCTAGTCCAATACCTCAAAAGTATGCAACTCCTGGCACACAAGGTATTTTACGTCAAAGAGATAATTTTATAGGATTAAATCTAAGTTCCAATTCTGAAAAACCTGCTTTTGTTACGCGGAAACCTAATTTTAAATTAGGACATAATAACTTATATTCTACTAAAATACATGAGGTTGCACACAGAGCTAATTCAGGGCACTCTTCTTTATTAACTAGTAGTAATACTGGGTCTGGTAATTATGTTGAAACTATAGAAGATTTAAAAGCTCCTAGTAAAACATCAGAATTAGAAAATTATTATAAAACATTTTTTAAAAACGCTTCATCAAGTTCTGCACATAGTTCAAATTATAGACAGTTAGGACAGAGCTCTATTGCCGCTAAAAATTACAATAGCTATCTATTATCGGCTCCTGAAATAAAATCTCAAAAAAAAGAATTAGAATCTGCTCTTAAAGCTGCGGGTATATGGGACGCGTCTTCTGGGCCTTTTACTCAGGATCACATTGAAAAATTAAAAAATACTCAATTTGATATAGGAGGAGATGCTCCTGTTTCACATTTATTTAAAGGTTTAAATATTCCAACAATTAGAGATTCTTACAACCAATACGGAAATCAAAATGTAGAAAGAATACAAAACAATCTGCCTTATTATGAACAGAATTATCCCGATGCAGACTTTAGTACTCCTGAGAATATTCAAAATTTTATACAACAAGAGAAAACAAAATACGAACAAAATCAAAAACGAGATAGCAAAAACCTTATAAAATTTATGAATGAGGTTGCTATGAAAAAGAATTTAGAAAAAACTAATACAGATCAATTTGCGCAAAAAGGTGGATTTGAAAACGTAAGTCAAACAAATTATAAACAAGATCTTGAAAATGTTTATACATCTAATTTTAAATCTCAAAAAGAGCAGGCGCCTAAAGATTTCAAAAAAAGATTAAGAATTCCAGAAAGTAGTAACGGTGTTAATATGATAAATAAAACTAGTACTGCTACAGGTTTGTATGGGCAACTGTTTAGTGAAATAAAAGATATGCCAGAATTAAAAGGTATTACTAGAGAAGAATTTGCAGCTGATACTACTTTGCAAAACCAATTATTAGATATGAGGTGGAGAGGAGATATTCCTGGTGTAAGAGGTCTTAAAGAAAATGTTAAACATTATAGAGAAAAGTATTCAGAGCAAACTAAAGATTTTACTAATGATGAACTTGCAGCGTTATCTCATTTTTTAGGAAGACAGGGCGGTAGGAAATATTTTGCTTCTATTAGAGATAATAAACCTTTTAAAGTTCCTGGTGTAAATAAAACTCCAAAAGAGTATATAAAAGAGTATAGAAAAGGTAAAAAAAGAGGTGGTTATAAACCAAGATTTTTGTAATAAGTGTTATACAATAATGACAACTTTGAAAAAATGAAAACTATAAAAAATATTAATATAAATCGTATTTTTGTAACTTAATAAAACTAAATATATATGGACCCAAATGAAAAAATACAACTGGATGACATTACCTTTGACGATGTAATCGCAGGTGATGGAGTTGACACAGTAAGTATTGATGATACTGCTGAAGTTGAAACGGAAGAAACTGCAGAAGAAACTACAGAAGAAGTAGTAGACGAAGTAGAAGAAACGGAAGAAGAGATAGAAGAAGAGGATACCGAAGAAGACGATGATGATGATGATGACGTTGAACCTTCTGAAAAAAGCGACACTGTAGTAGGAGAAATTCTAAGTGCTTTAGGATACGAAGTTGAGGGAGATTATCCTGATACTGCAGAAGGGCTTACAGAGATGACAAAAGATATTGCTTCTCAAATGGCAGACGATAGACTTGATGAAGTTTTAGAATCATTTCCTTTAGTAAAAGATCACCTGCAGTATGTATTAGCTGGAGGACAATCGCAAGATTTTATGCAAGCGCACGATCCTAATTTAGATTACAATGCGTTTACTCTTACTGAAGATGATACAAGAAGTCAGAAAGCAATATTGTCTGACTATTTTAGAGTAAAAGGTCATGACAATGACTTTATAAATGAAATGCTAGAAGATTACGAAGATTCTGGCAAATTGCATAATAAAGCAGAAGCTGCTCGACAAGCTTTAGGAAAAGCACAAGAACAGCGAAATGCACAGTTGGTTGAACAACAAAATCAAATGAGATACCAACAAATGCAAGAACAAGAAACTTTTTGGAATGGAGTAGCTGACACAATTAAAGACTCAAAAGAGTTTGCGGGGCTACAAGTTACAGAAAGAGAGAAAAGTAAATTTTTTAATTACCTTTCGCAACCAGTGTCTAGAGATGGACGCACACAACGTGATTTAGATCATGCACAAGCAGACATGGAAGTAAAACTAGCAATAGATTACTTAATGTTTAAAGGTTTTAACTTGGATACAATTATTGATAAAAAAGCTAAAACTAAGCAGACTAGATCCCTGAGAGATAAAATTGCCAAAAACGAAGCAACTGTTAAAAGTGCTCGTAAGGCCTCTAGGTCAAAAAAATCTTTTGATATAGATGATTTAGATCTTAGCATATAACTGACTAACTCTCAAGGCGACTTGAATTTAGTATATAACTTTTTAAAATGATAATAAAATGAGCAATGGAACTAACATAAGCGTACAAAAAACGTTTTATAATGATTCGCAAATGACTGATATGAACAGTCTAGCAAACGCGTTGTTGTCTAAGCCTACTGAATTATCTCCTATTATTACTCATTTGGCGGGTAAGGATGATAAGCGATTTCCTTTATCTTTCTTAACAGAAGGTGTTGGTAACGTAAAATCAATTGATCGCCTTGAGTATGAATATCGTGTGGCAACACACCGCAGGAGAACTAGACCAGTAGCGGCTGCGCCATCAACTACTACCAACTTGGGACTTGGTAGTTCTACGTTTGAATTAACTTTCCCAGATAAAAACTTTATTTTCCCATACGTACTAGTATCTCAAACAGGGGTACAAGCTCGTATTATGAAAGAACCAATGCAGGTTTCTGGTGGAACTGGTTGGGTTTACACTTTACAATTAGTAAATCCTGATCCAGCAGCAACTATGCCAGCAGCTGATGTTGCAGCAGGTTCTTTGTTTGCACAAATGTTTGCTCCTGTAGGAGTTGACTTCTCTCGTGGAAACGCTTCTAACTGGGAAACTCCAGGTAAAGTAAGAAACAAACTGACTACAGTTCGTAAATCTTACCACATGTCTGGTAACGCTAAAGATTTTGTAGCAGAATTTTCTCTACCAACTAAAGGTGGATCTACTACTAAACTTTGGATGGATTATGAAGAGTATTTACACATGCTTGACTTTAAAGAAGAGTGTGAAATGTATTACTGGTACGGGCAAAAGACTTATGATTCTAATGGTGTAACAACTATGAAAGATGAAAACGGTCAGCCTGTAATCGTTGGTCCTGGTTTATTAGAGCAAATTGTTGAAACAGACACTTACTCTACAATGACTGAAACTAAATTGAAGAACATTATTGGTGACTTGTTCTACGGAATGACTGACGCTTCTAACAAGCAAGTTACATTATACACGGGTACTGGTGGTGCTCGTGAATTCGACGAAGCTCTTAAAGCTCACTTTGGAGGCACAAATGCTTTTAAAGTATCTAGTGGAGACAGTCGATTTATTACAGGATCTGGTCGTAGCTTAGGTTTGACTGGATACTTTAACTCGTACGAGCACGTAGATGGACACGTAATCAATGTGGTAAAATTACCATTATTTGATCACGGTGCTGTTGCTCAAGCTCGTGCTAAGCACCCAGTTACGGGTTATTCTTTAGAATCTTACCGTATGGTATTTGTTGATCAGTCAAACTATGACGGACAAAATAATCTACAAATGATTTCTAAGAAAGGTCGTGAAGCAATGAGATGGTGTGTTGCTGGTTCTGTAGTACCAAGAGGTTTCTCTGCTACAGATACAAGAGCATCTGACGTTGACGGTGCGAGTGTACACATGTTAAAGACAGCTGGTATCGCGCTTAAGCGTTTTGATACTTCGCTTGACATTACATGCGTCGCTTCTTAATTAGGCATTAATTTGCGTCTATATATTGGTTTTTTATTGAGGTTGTGGGGGAGTTAATCCCCCGCGATTTCAATTTTAAAATATTGGGGAGTTATTCTTTACATCCATTATTAAAACTTTAAAAGAACTAAATTATGAGTAAAACAGTTTACTTGAGAAGAAAACCTTTAGAAGGTTACCTTCCAAAAGAGGTGCGAGCTGAGGCAACAACAAAACTTAGCAGCGTTTATGTAAATAGACAACCTTTGAAAGGATTTAATCCTGACGAAGAAAAAAAGTTTATGCAAGGAATATTAGATGTTAGTCCTGAACACGTTGAATGGCCAACACACTCTAAAAAATTCTGGGCAGAGCTTACAATTCCTGTATCATTTACAGGAGTGCAGCTTGAGATAGGAATGAATGAAGATGGTACAGCCATAAGTATTATGGATTATATCAAATACAGATTTGCACTAGCTCATCCATATGTAGCTTTAACAAAAGCAGAAATGGAAAAAGACAGCACAAAAAAGTTTTATATTCAAGATCTTACTAGAGATGATAAGGATAAAAACAATGAAATCCAGTTTAGAAAAGACGCTGATAAAGAATTTATCAAGTTGTCATCTAACCCGAAAAATATGGCAAGAGTTCTAAGGTTATTAACTAGCAGTAACCCTGCAAGAATGACTTCTGATCAGATTGAAAATGCTCTTTATGAGTTTAAAAGTAAGAGTCCTAAAAAATTCTTACGAGTTGCAACTGATAAGAATCTTGAAATGAAAGCAGAAATTGACGAAATGATTTCAGCTGGAGTTTTACGTAAGATTGGAAATCAAGTTATATTTATTGACGAAGTTCTTGGCGATACAATGGAAGACACAGTTATCCATTTAAAAGACAAGAAAAATTCTGGAAAGTTGACAATTTTAAGAGCAAAACTAAAAGAATTGGCATTAAAATAATATGACAGTAAACGAAATGCATTTAGCGGTTCAGCAAGGAGTGGATAAGATTAATTCACTCCAAGCTGACTTGCTTTTACCAGAAGAGATAGATATTGAACTTAACAAAAACATGTTTAAGTTTATAAATTTAAAGTATGGTAAAAACAATAAATATGGAAAAGGGTTTGAAGAATCTCAAAAACGAGTTGACGATTTAAGATTTCTTTTAACTGAGGCAGTATTAATTGCTACATTTAAAGAGCAGTTAAGTAATAAATTTTACATAGATACTGTAGAGCTTCCAAATGACTATATGTATTTAATAAATCATATTTCAAAAGTTTTAATAAACAATTGTAATCCAATAGCATTTACTTTAGCAAGCGCTGATGAAAGTTTAAGCTATTTTACATTTGATTTAGATTTTGCTTTAAAAGGTAACACAGGATTTATTAACTCTTTAGTTATGAGAACTGATGTTAACGATCTTACTACTGCAAATTATTTAAATCAAACTATATGGGAATTACCAACAGGTTTACAATTCCCTCAGGATATAGAGGTATTTAGATTATCTTTAATAGATCCTGATAATATAATTGCTCCAGGAATAAGTATATTTTGGGAGCAGTATGGTACTTTAAATTTACCAGGACAATTTATTGTAAGAGTAGATACTAACATATACCCACAATTTAATTGGGATGCGTCAGTAACAAATACTTACACAAGTACAAACCTAATTACATCATTAGTTGCTGTAGATACTTTAAATCAAATAGACACAGCTGTTCTTGATCCAATTACAGGTTTAGAAGAAAATTTAATAGTAGAAGGACTGTATGAAGCAGACATATTTGATGATTCTAGAATTGCAACGCAATCTACAGGATCGTTAAAATCACAAAATAAATTTGTACAACAAGATGACATTTTTACTTTGTTAAATGACCCTTTTAATACAACTAAGCATACAAAACCTTTATCTACTATACGAGCTAATAATATTGATGTTTATACGAATGATATATTTATAACAGAAAGCGTAAAAATATTATACATTAGAGAACCCGCTCAGATTTCACTATCTTTGGGGACTGACTGCGAACTGCCTAACCATACTCATCAAGAGATTGTAGACATGACAGTAAGCGGTATTTTAGAGGGAATTAGTGACCCTAGGTACCGATCTCATAACGCTGAGGTTGGTAAAAATGAATAATTATTAATAGTGGCATAAAGCCACAAAAACTTTATTAAAATGGCAAGACATTTAATAGTTGGAAACGGCGTCGCTTATGCAGCACCTACAGGTGGTTTGTATACAGACGGAATCGTTTCTATTGAAAAGAAAAGTGACAATGGGCCAGTTCCATTAGCATTAGGAGATACTTTTGCAGACTCTCCATACATTAGATTTGTACAAGGTGGATACCACGGTAAAAACCTTTACTCTCCATGGTTTTATGGAAAAGATGTAATTGATTTTAGTGGAAGCTCTTATTCTGCAGCATTACCTCATCAACACACTGTAACAATTGCAGGTGCAGCAGGTTCAGCAGGAGAGGTTGTTATTAAGTTTGTAAGAAAAGATGGTGTAAAACCAGAATTTTTTAGCTTTACAACAGAAATTCCTAACGGTACAGCTCACACGGCTGCAGATGCATTAGTAAAAGCAGCTTATGAGGCTGCAATTTTACCTGATTGGTTAGAAGATGTATGTGATGCAACTGCAGGTGCTACTGTAGTATTTGAAGGAGCTGTTAGAGGTGATGTAGCTCAAAGTGGCAACACTTGGGAATACGGACCTGCTATCTTTGATGTAATTGTAGAATCTTATTCTGGAACTACACAAACTTACACAGCTACTGCATCTGGATCAGCTACTCAAAATGCTTTTCCTGGTATTGGTGATAACGCTGCTGTAGCTAACTTTGAAAAAGAGTTAAGAGGTGCAGCTTACGGATATTACAACAGACTAGAGTTACCAAACACTCCTGCAGCGCAAGTTCAGGCTGGTACAAACTTTAATATGTACAATTTAGTAGCTACTAAGGATGGAAGTTCTCATTCTCAAATTCACGGAGTTGATAATTTGATTGAAATTACTTTAGCATTAAAAACAAATGATGCTAACAGTAACGTAGTTCAAAATATTCTAAACGGGTATTTTGCAGGAGTATTCCCAGCATTGATTTTAGCATAATTATTAACTTTTAAAATTTAGAAAAATGGCAAACTCAAATCCAAAATACGGATACGTATCTGCAAGATATGTACACACTGACGGTGTTACTGTAGCTACTCAAACTTTAGCAACTACTAGTAATGTTCCTGAAGGAGCTGTAATTACATCTACTACTGTAATTGCTCGTGGAGCAATTGACTCAGGAGCAGATAATGCAACAATTACAATTATTGCGGGTGGTGTTACTACTACTTCAGCTATTGCTGAGGCTAAGCTACTCGATGCAGGCTATGTTGTTCGTGAAGATGTTGTAGAAGAAGCTTCTGCAGTTTCTGACGGTACTGCAATTAAAGTAGCAATTGGTACATCAGTTTTAACTGGTTCTTCAGCAGATCTAGATATTATTGTTGAATACGTATTCATCGGATAATATTTAATTTAATATAAGACTCATAGGGGGCATAGTCCCCCTATAGGTCTTTTTTTCTTAAAATTCAAAGCAATGGCATATACAAATGTAAACGTAATTAGTAGCTGTAAGTATCTTTTTATAAAAGGTAAATCTTATAGTGGAGCTACTAGTGCAACCTTAAAAATTACACCCCTACACGCACAGGGAGCTACTGTAGATTATACTTTAACTTATTCGTCTACTGGTACTGGTCAAATAATGGTTAATATACCTGATTTACCTTTTTCTGGAGGAGTGTACGAAATTGACATTATAGAAAATGCAACTTCTGTAGCAAAAAAGCTAGTAATGATACATTGTGATATAGATTGTTGCTTGGTAAAACTTACAAACGAATTATTAGATTGCGAATGCGATTGTGCAAAATGTGCATCGTCTTTGGCAAAAGCTGAAAAAATTTACTTACTACTACATGCAGCAAATACTGCAATAGATTTATTTAATACTGCAACTTCTTCTAATAGTGGTTATGCTTTAGATGCAGCAAATAAATATAAAAAAGCTAAGGAACTTTGTGACGCATCATGTGGATGCAACTGTTAATATAGATTAATATGTCAGTAAAATTAACACCTGAACAACAAAAAGCATACGACAAACTTTTAAAATCTGGAGATTTAAAATTTGCAGAAAAGTTTTTAGAAGATATTACGCGTAGATCTATAACTGATCCTAAAAAAGCTGAACTTGAAGTTGAAAAAGAAAAGTTAGAAGAAGCTCAAGCGCAGGCAGAGCAAGATGACCCTCGTACAGGAACAAGTAAAAATTTAGATCAGATAGCATCTCAAAATAATTTTGTTAGTAGAGCTGATATAGCTGATGACAAGATTAATGTTCTGATTAGATCTAGTCATCATAACGACGTACTTGTAGATGGACAAGTAATAACAGGGTATGGTTTAATTTACATTACTTCTCCAAGCCAAGTTACATTTGCTACAGTTACTAATATAGAGTTTACTGATCCTAATATTGTTGAGAATTATTTATCTTCAGAAATTTTTAGTTCAGGTTCTTCACTAGGTAGTAATTTTGCTCAATTAAAATATGTATTAAAAGGCTTTCCTAACTCTGAAACAACTGTTAAAGTTACTTGGAGTAATGGTTGGGAAAAAATATTTGATGTTTTTATTCCTTGGAAAAGAGCTGTAGACTATAATGAGGAAGCTTATATTGAGTACGGCCAAGCTACGTCTGCTTGTACAGGTAGTACACAAGATGACGATTATACTAGTGTAAGCCAGGTTATGTCTCCTGGTATAGAGGTTTTAAACACTGCCAGAAATAAAGCTCTTCACACATTTACAAAAGTAGTAGAAGATCCTGCAAATTTATGGCAAAATTATTTACCTTGGTGGTATAATTTACGTAGCCCACATCCATCTTATGTTGGAGATGCCTATCATGAGTATAATTTTCTTTATGCAAACTCTAATGATTTTTATTTTGTTGGATCTTACCCTCATATTTATGATTCTTTTACTCAAGATAATAATCAAACTTACGCCACTACTTTAGATACAGCGTGGGAAACAGATGATAGTAATGTTACTTGGGGTATTACTGGTTATACTACTCAAGAGCAACAAGTTAAACATATTCAAAATTTCAGTGACGCTTCAAGATTTACTGATGATACTAGTTATTTATTAAATTATACTACAGGAGGACTATTAACTGAAGGCTGGGCATCTTCTTATTTTATTGTAGATGAAGAAGGGGAACAGTCAGAGGAAGTAGCTAGCTTTCTTCCAAGTTTATACGCAGGTTGGTGGGGAGGCCCATCTGCTAGAAAATTTTTAGCAAATGAGCTAAAAACTTTAGGAATAACTTATGATGGGTGGATAGCAAATTTAGATAGTGAAAACCCAGAAGGTTTATTTTATGATTTAACTGGAGTTAATTTTCCAGACAGTATTAATAATGTTGGAGGAGATGAAATAGGAATAATAGGTATTCCAACAGCTACACAAAAGAGTCCTGCTATAGGTTGGATTCAATATTCTAAAAATTTAGAACCTTGCGCTGGCGATATTCCAACATTTTATGTATGCTCTGATACAACAAGTTCTTATTATTACAATACAACAAATTTAGATTGTGACGGTAATACAATTCCAGCTACTTATTTAAGTGGAGCTTTAGCTGCTAATTTTGTTGCTACTGATTGTTGTACTTTTGATTGTGAAGATGAAAATTATAATGCAGATTTTAGTGATGTTACATCTGCTTCTTATAATTCTTCAGATGGTAGTTTTAAATTTACAATATTTGATAATGACGGTGACGGTGTAGCTGATTCAGGATTTCCTACAACAACTGGAGGAAGTCAATTTACAGTAGCGTTAACAGCACTTGACGGTTCAACTATTACACAAACTTTACCCGCTTCGCAGGGTAGTTCAACAGGAATTTCTTGTATTACAAATACTACAGCAGCTACTGCACACCAGGTTACTCTTGCGGGAGGAGCACAAAGTGATTTAGTATCACCAGGCATGCAGGTTACTGGTACTGGTATTCCTGATGGTACTTTTGTTGGACAAATACTTACAGGAACAATTGGGGCTGACGGAGCTTCTGGAGTTTCTAAATTTACACTAGTAAGTGTAACAGGAGAGCAAGTAAGTGCTACTGCAGCGGCTACAAATACTTTACAATTCTCAATGGGTTATTCTATTGAGTTTGGAAGTTTAGCAGCAGATACTTATACAGTTTCAATAACAAATTCTGAAAGTTGTACTTATCTAAGATCTATTAGAATAAATCAACTTCGTGCACCTCAAGGGTGTACAGATTCTGGAGCTCTTAATTACGACTCTACAGCTGTCAATGATGATCAAAGTTGTATTTTCTGTAATGCAGCTACAGGTAATATTGAAAATGCTAGTGGAATTTTAGTAGAAACAGGTATAGGTAATTTTACAAATATATCTCAAACTGTATCTACCGATCCTTTAGGGTCTAATAACGATGGGTCAATACAATTTCAACTTGGACTATATCCTTTAGTTACTGCAAGTTTAACAGCTACAATGTCATATACTATTACATTGTTTAGCCACCCTACTGAAGCAGACTCTCAAGCATACACAAATGCTACTCAAGTTGCTCAACAAACAGGGCAGTCATCTCCTACTTATAATTTTACAGGATTAGGATATGGATTTTATTCTGTAAAAATTGAAATTGAAGATTCTTCTACAGGAGCAGATGCAGGTTTAGAAAAATGTTTTAGTAGAGCTGCGGGTAAGATACCAGCAAATGTTTGTTCAGACTCTCAATCTAATTCATTTAATGACTATTTAGTAATACCTACAGAATTATGGGCACATGAAATAAATTTATGTAACTACGATTGTACAACTACAGCAGATATTTCAATTACATACGATCAAGATATTCCTTGTAACCCTGTATCAATTGCAGTATCAGTAGATTATGAAGGAGTTGCTGTAGGGTATACTAATAATACAACTTCTACATTAACTATTATATGGTACCAAGATGGTGTTCAAATGGGAGCTCCTTTTGTACAAGCTGGTATTTTTGGAGATGGTAATTTAATAAATATTTTAAGTAGTCCTTCAATTGGATGGAATGGGGTAACTCCTGGAGTTCATACTTATAGTGTAGAAGTAGGATTTACTAATTCTGAAACAAATCAAAGTTGCACAACAGTTGCACAATTGCTTGCTACAATTCCTTTATGTGGATGTACAGATGGAGATCCAAATACAAATGGTGGAATAGCTTTAAATTTTAATGCTCTTGCTACAATTGATGACGGCTCTTGTATTTATGAAAGTTACAATTGTAATCCTTTAACTTTTCAATGTACTGATCCTTTAGATGGTACTGGAACTTTTCAAGATTATAATACATGTATGCAAAATGCATGTACTCCAGAAATAATAGATTGTTTTGATCCTTTAGCAAGTAATTATAATCCAAATACTACAATACCTGATAATAGTTTATGCGAGTACTCTGCATGTTTAGATCCTAATTCTATACAGATAAATGGACAGTATGGAGTATATTACGATTGTGATGGAAATTACTTACCAAGTGCTACAATTGCTCAAAATTCTTGCTGTATATATTGTACAGATAATGAACCTGTAACTTTTAGTCCTACTACAACAAATGCCACAATTAGCTCAGATTGTATAACTAATTCTGACGGATCATTTAGTATATATGCTTATACTAGTAGTTTTTTAAATTGTCCTAGCTGGAGTATTGAAATCTTTAACGCTAGCGGTCCAATTTCATTGACTAACAATACTGGAATTAGTAACAATGCAATATTTAATACAGGTAATATATTGCCTGCAGGAGCATACACATATGTAGTAACAGATGATTGCTATGGATGTTCTATAAGTGATACTTTCTTTATTACAGCAGATAGTTCATCTTGTGGTTGTACAGACCCTAATGCTGATAATTATGATTCTAATGCAACATCAGATGACGGTTCATGCGTTTATTGCGGATGTACTGATCCTTTAGCTAATAACTACGATCCAAACGCTGTTTGTGAAGATGGTTCTTGTACTTATACAATACCTGTAAATCCTTGTCAATTAGACGCTACTCAAAAGAAAAGAATATTAGAAAACATAGAAAACTGTTTAGCTAACAAAGGTTTATCATATTTAAATAAACTAAAAACAGGTTTAGCAGACGATTGTTCAATTATGAACACTTGGAAACTTATTTTAGTTGACTATGTATTAAAAAGCCACGGAGGAGAATTAGATTGTCTATATAATTGTCAAGATGGTCTTACTCCTAATGAGATTCAAAATAATCAAACTTGTGCAGAATTACTTTCTGAGGGAGGTCCTACAACAGGATTAAATGATGCAGGCTATCCAGGTTCTACATATACTGCTGGAATAGGAACAGTAATTACAGATCCTAATTTATATTTTGTACAAAACACAATAGTGTGGGAAGGAGATGTAATACAAATGCCTAGTGGAAATATATATGTAATGTCATCTGGTGTAAGCTGTACACAAGGATGCTACAATCCAGAATCAGCACAAGGACAACAATCAGGACATTGGCAATTATGTCAAAACAACACGACTTTTACATTTACAGATGCAGATACTACTACAGCAGCTAGTGTCGCATATTTAGATAAATTTATTAACTTTGCAAATAAGTTTTGCGCAGATTGCGCTACAGACTTTATTGCTCAATAAAAAATAGAAATGCCACAATACGACAGAGAATCTGATATAGCTTATAAAACCCTTACTAAAACTGACATTAACAGTAATGACATTTTTAGAGTAACTAATAGAGCTACAGGTAAAAAAAGAAAACTTGCAGTAGAGACTATGATGCCTTCATTAGCAACTTCTGGAGTGAGTTCAGAACAACTATATGTAAGCATTACAAATAAAAATCAACTGAATTTTAAAGGAATAAAATCAGGAGACACAGGATTGCTAACTGTAGCAACAACAAGTAATAACATAGTACTTACTGTTTTAGAAGCAGGTATAGACCTTAGTCTTTGTAATAATGCAACATCAGGATTTTTAACTGGAGTTGATTTTACAGGAACTGTTACAGGAGAATGTGGAGTTACAAACGGAGGTACAGGATTATCTACAATAGCAAAAGGTGCAATTCTTTATGCAGATGCTGCAGACTCAATAGCAGCGGCAGCAAGTAGTACAAATGGACAAATATTAGTTTATAATTCTACTACAGGTATACCAGCATGGTCTACTCTTAATGCAGGAACTAATTTAACTTTAGACGTATCTAGTGCAGGAGTTTTAAAATTAGATGCTACTTTATCAACATTAGCAGCTGATTTAGACTGTGATAACAATGATATTGATTTAGGCACAGGATACTTAAGTTCTGATGGCGCTCAAAATGGTGTGCGCGTAACAGGTAATAATATGTATTTAGGATCTTCTGCTAATTATCACAATGCGGATCAACTTAACTTAGGTAATGGAGGTATTAGATTTGGTAACACTTTTGCACCTACAATTAAACCTACAGCTACAACGTCTAGTACAGCAGGTCAGGCTTTATCTTTAGAATCAGGTGGGTCTGCAGATGGTACATCGGGTAATTTAAATTTAACAGCTGGTACAGCATCAGGAAGTGGTACTGCAGGATCTGTGGTAATTACTTCAGGTAAATCTGGTAGCGGTACTGATGGTAACATTCAATTAAAAACATATACAGGTGCTACTGCAACAGATGCAGTTACAATTGCAGCTGAAGGACAAGACGTAACTGTAAATACAGGTAGTTTAATTATTACAGGAGCTGCAGAAGGTATTATACATTCAGGTAGTGCCTCTGTTGGTCAAACTGGTAGTGCAACTACTGCTGTAACTTCTAATACAACTTCTGGTATAATTACACTATATGGAGCTGTATTAGCAAGTGCTGCAGAAGTTGAATTTACTTTTACAAATAGTACAATTAAATCTGATTCTGTAATACTTACAGGTTTAGAATGTGTAGCATCTGGTAGAACAGGTGGAGCAAATATACAAGTGTATTTTCACACTAAAACAGCAGGAAGTTGTAAAATTGTAGTAGTTAACACAGATGATGTAGCTACAGATGCAGCTGACGTATTTAAAATAAACTATTTAATAGTTAACAAAAGCTAATATTAACCAATTAAAACAATAGAGATGACAAAAATTAATGCAACAAAAGATGACTTTGCAAGACTGTATAACGGTCTAGTAGAAGTTAAGGATTTAAAAAGTAAAAAATTTGCTTTAGTAGCAGGTAAAAACATGCTAATTATTAAAGATGCTTTACAAGATGTAGAGGATTTAAATAAACCTTCAGAAGAGTTTATTGAAATAGCTAGAAAGATTAATGATATTGCAAATAGAAATGAGGCAAATGCTCAAGAACAAATTGCAAATATTGAAAATGAAAACTCTGAAATAGTAAAAACTAGAAAAGAGCAATTAGCAAAAGTAACAGAAGCTTTAAAACAAGATATGGAATTAAAATTACATATGGTTTCTGAAGATGTTTTACCAGATGATATTACTGCAGATCAAGTAACTAATATTATAAAAATTATAAAATAATGTCAACAATTAGAACGGAGCAAGACAAATGGCACAGTGATACAGCTGATGGTGTAAATAACTCATTAACACCTGGTACTACTGTTCATATAAATGATCAAAAAAAACATACAGGTCCATTTTTTGCAATTACAGCGTTAGCAGATGCAGTAGTAGATGTAAGCGAATGTGAAATTGGTATAGTAGAAGGCAATGGTGGAGCTATTCAGGCAATAGCAACAGATCTTACTATTCCTAAAGGAATAACTATATATGGTAATTTTACCTCTATTGAGTTAGATAGTGGAACTGTAATTGCATACGCTAAACAAGGAGTAACTGTAACAACAGAAGCTTAATGAGAGCAATAGCTTACATATTTAAATTTTTATTTGTAGTATACGCACTATCGTTAATTTTAGTGTCTACAAATGCTTTTGGTCAAAATTTTAAAAAACCATTTAAGTTTTCTACATTTTATGTAGCAGCTAATGGTGGAACATCTTTGGCAAATGAAAATATATATTCAGTAGATAATAGTTACCTATCTACAGATACTATAATTACTCCTTACGATTACTCATTAACAATGGGTATACGTAAGATTAAAAGATTTGGATATGAGGATAGAAGAACATTTAAAGACGGTACTGAAGCTGCTTACGGTGATGCTGCTACTATTGGGCTATCTCCATTTGAATACTTATTTGAAGTAGATTATAGAAGACAAGAGGGTATAGAGTATCTAGACCAGCAGCACTTTATAAGATATGTAAAGCCAGTATGGATGGCTAAAATTGCGTATATTAAAGAAGGATTTGCAGATATAGAATACTTTGAATCAACACAAAGACTTAGATTAAACGGTAATAAAAAGTTATCGTTTAATTTAGGAGCTGTACAAAGATTAGCAGAACCTTATGGTTATGATCCATTAGAAGAATGGTTAATAGCTTCAGGACAGTTACATTATACATGCTTAGCAATTGAAGAAGGGTATAGCGTAGACGTATATGAATCTGAGTATAGAGATCCAGATGGTAATTTAGTTGCTGAAAATGCTGCAGTTTGGAACAACGTAGTAATACCAGAAGTTCTTAAAAACTATGTAGAAAAAAAACAAAATGAATTAGCTAATCAATGGCAATATTCATTAGTGGTAGGATTTGATTTTTATCACTATAAAAAGAATTTTTGGTTACACTCCTGGGGTAACCTAATGCCATATCACTATGATGATGGCGGTCTATATTCATATCATAATTTTAATGACGGAGAACAATGGTATGATTACTCAGGAGGATTAATCTTTGGTTACAACTTAAATAAAAATGTAGGTTGTTTTATTGAAGGTAAATACAATAAGTACTGGAATAGAGAATGGTACGATTTTAAATTTGGAATTAACTATAGAATATTTTAATTATGAAAAACTTTATTTGCAACCTAATTAGTAAGATAACTTTTGGAAGAGTGTGTTTTAACCACTGTTCAAAGCAATGCAAAAAATAAAATGGCAAAAGAACTAAACGAAGAAACAGCATTTAAAATAAGTATTAAAACTTTAGCAGGAATTGCAGCTTTAATATTTACACTAGTTGGTATGTGGTTTACTTTACAAGCTGATATAGCTGAAGCAAAAGAGTTGCCAAAACCTGAAATATCTAAAATGGAGTTTGACATGAAGGATGTTAATATTCGTCAATCTATTAAGAATACAGAAAGAAATGTGGAAAAATTAGAAGAACGTATGATTCGCATGGAAGACAAAATTGATCAACTAAGATAATGAAAAATTACACAGAATGGAAACTGCTTTTTACGTACTTATTAGTACTATTTTTATTGGTGGCCTCATCATCTGCTTTTTCTCAAGTGACAGCGATACACTTTAATGCAGATTTTAATTCAGCTAATAATGTAGTTTGGTTCTCAAAATTAAAAGAATGTGATAGACAAACACTTTTGATAGAGCAAAATGATAATCAAACTAAGTACGAAATAGCAATTGTACCTACTATTGTAATATTTGATGACGGCGAAGAAGTAAAACGTTTTCAAGCAGACATAAGTTTTAAGATGGTTGCTACTAGAGAAGACGTTCAAGAATATATTGACGAACTTATAATAAGTAAATTTTAATGTTAGGTTTAGGAAACATAGTAATAAAAGATAATGATGCTTCATTTAATTTAGCAAGTGTTGCAGGTTTACAGGTGTGGTATGATTTTAACACAGCGTCAGGAGCAATTGACGATTGGCCAAATGGTAATATATCAAATAGCAACTCTTACTATAACAGTAATTATGATCTAACAGTAACAGATGGAAACTATAGACCTGTAGCTACTGCTGCTGCTTCTAGTACTATGGGAAAAGTGTCTTTAAGGTTTGATGGTAGTGACGATCATCTTGTATCAGATAATGAATTTGTGTCTGCAGATGCATGTGTTTTATCTATGGCTATTAGGTTGACTGGAGATTTAACAGACAGTAGTCCAGATGGAGCTATTTCTGGTGATACTGCTGGTTTAAATAGATTTCATATTTATAACCAAAATACTTTACAATTAAGATTTAATGGTACATCAAGTGGTAATAACGCTTTTACTATTAATTTAAATAATACTGATAATGGAACTGTAGCTTATCAAATGGTTAATACTGATATTGAGGTTATAGTTTTAAGAAAAGACGCTTCTAATAATATTTATGTATATAACAAAAATGGAGATTTTGTAGGATATTTAGCAGCTGATGCAAATACCGACAAAGGATTTGGATTTTTAACAATGGGAGGACAATTAGGTGGATCTCCTATAAATAATGCTTTTGCTGGATTTATTGGAGAATTTGCAATACATAATGGAGATCCAGGAGAAGCAACTTGTAAACAAATGGCAAAACACTTATACGAAAAATGGAGAGCAAGCTAATGAACAACTTTACAAAATTTTTATATACATTTATAATGGTTATAGTATTTACTATAGCTACAGCATTTGGACAATGTCCTCCTAATACATGGAGTTTAAACGTTACAGTTAATCCTGATCAATATCCTGAAGAAACATCTTGGTATATTATGACTTTCTTTGGAGATACTTTGTTAGAAGGAGGCCCTTATAATAATATAGTAGATTATGAGCCACAGTATGCAAGTATATGTTTACCTGTTGATAGTTTTTATTTTGTATTAGAAGATAGTTTTGGTGATGGTGTTGCAGGTAGTTTATGGGGTGGTAATGATGGTTCTGTATACATAGAACAATGTGGTGACACTATATGGCAATTAGATACAGCTGATTTTGGTAATCAAATATGGGATGTAATATATACGTCTGGCTGCCCTCCACCCCCACCAGTATTTGGTTGTATGGATAGTAGCTTTGTAGAGTTTGACTTATCTGCTACAGCAGACACAGGTATGTGTTATACACCAAAAGTATATGGATGTACAGACTCATTAGCATATAATTATATAGATTCAGCTAATACAGATATAGCTATAGATAGCTGTCTGCATGAGCTTGAACTAACTGACCTAGCTGGAAACGG
>Ga0070747_1000081_pt1 | contig 42840 bp, 47 predicted proteins | sample VirMetDEL_Mar_31_FD_77321 | JGI IMG/M metagenome (GOLD analysis project Ga0070747, IMG submission 77321) | Aqueous microbial communities from the Delaware River and Bay under freshwater to marine salinity gradient to study organic matter... | ecosystem: Environmental > Aquatic > Marine > Coastal... | reverse complement strand
TAAACCAATGCATCACGCCACAAGGCATAGCACAGTGCAGCACAGGCTAACCCGTTATGGCTACCCGATGCTCTAACCTGTTGTAATCAATGCAGCATGGCATACCAGCAAGGAATGCAACTAGCTATATAAGGATAAGACGCGGGCGCGTGCACCGGATTGAACCTGTTGTCAACACCTGATTTACCGAGGGGGTATAGGGGGGAATGCGCGGGTCGGAGGGTATAGATACCCCCACACAAAAATATGTCGGATTTTTACGTTTGCTCCTACACCGGGTACACCACGAGGTAATACACGAGTTGAATGCAAAGGATTGAACGGTGTCAGCACGTCGATCTCCTTATCTCTACAATTATGCAGACCCAATACTCACATCTCAAGTATTGCACAACGCACAGTGTGGTACTAAGTGCCACCTATGTTTGAAGCAATACACATACGAGGTATAAAGGCCCTACAGGACGCAGGAGTTACCCGACTGGAGCACGTAGTTCTCGCGTGTCTCGTCATGGATGACCGCCCGTGGTCGATCTCGTCGTTATCAGATGCCACAGGATACACCAGAGCAGCCATCAGGAACACGCTCAGGTGCGATAGATGGTCTCATATGACCCACAGGGACAGAAACGGGGGATACACCCTTAGAAGGGCTGCTAGGGCCTTTGCTGTAAAGGGCGCAGATGAGTTAATGGGGATACTGGATGGTAGTAGGTCTGGGTGGAGCACTGAAATCGCCAGTGCTCTACGCAAATCAACTAAATGAGTGGGTTTGTGTGTATATACTAAAGTTAGTGTTTCTAAATTGGAAACACGTGCTATATGAGGATTGTCAGCCCGTCAGATTACTCTGGTGGACTAAGGATACCCCCGGTGATGCTCTCAGGCTCCCACCGGGGGTGTTTTCTTAGGATCGGGCTACACCCTTGATCTTCTCTGCGCTACGCATGGCACCTAAGCCGAGCATACCCAAGAGGATAGGACCTAGAGTGTCCCAGTCCAGTACAGGCAGACCGCCTAAGTCCACGTACTCACCTGTGAAGGCGCTGTAGTAGATAGCGGTGCTCTGGATGACAGGCATTGCAATGAAGGATAGGACGAGTGCGGATACACATGTCCAACCTACAGCGGGTCGCCAACCTGAAACGAAGAGGCTCGTGTGTTGTGCCTCCTGCTTGTTGACTTCTAGCTGTGCGATCTCACCACGATGTGCGAGTTCCAAGAGTTTCAACTTGGCTGTAGCACGTTCTTCATCAGTGGTGAACATCTCGTCAATCAAGACTGTGACGCCTTGTATGATAGCTGTTGTACTAGACATAGAGTTCTCCCAGTGCGTTGAAGAAGTTAGCAGCTTGTGCTGCAACCATCGGGCCGTTCTTCTTGTGGTCACCATTGATGATCCGACGATCTGTGTTGTCGAAGGCGGGTGTGACCATACAGTCAGGGACCTCATCTAGGCTGAACTTAGTGAATACACCGTCGCGCATACCAATGAAGGCAATGGCGAGGGCGTGATCCCACTCAAGGGCCAAGTCCGGGTTCTTGTCGAGGGGTATACCCAAGATAGCCGCGAACTTCTTGTAGTTGGCGTACCAAGTGATCTGTACAAGCCCACGTCCATAGTAGGACTGCTTGTAGGGACCGTCGAGGTTGCTGTAGTTAGTGCGGATTATACCTTTGTTGAAGATTGCTGTCACTGCGCGACGGGCTGACTGATCGGAATACGCAGGGCCGTATCTACGGGCACCTTCACGGATGGGCTGCATCCACTTAGCTGTTTCGTGATAGATAGTCGCCAGAACATAAGCGAGGTCTGGGCGAGAGTATCCATTGGCGAGGCCGTAGGCGATGATCTTATCCATGCCTTCGACTTGGTGCTGCTTGAGCCGCCCCCCAAATAGGGAACGGCGCACAGCGTCATAGAACGCTTTATTCAACTGCTGGGGCTTTCTCACCCGGAATTGCAGCCTTGGCTTCAACAGCCGCTTCTGCGCTTGCCAACAGAGCCTTGAGGCGGGTTACCTCAGCCTTCTGATCAGCGAGTGATCGGGCGTACTCAGCCTCTGTCCGGTTCTTGGACGCAGCAGCGGATTGCTCCATGTCTTTGATCTGATCTTCGATCTTCACGCGGGCGTGTTGGCCGAGGACCTTCAAGGTAGCAATGAAGATTTCCATTTTGGCGCTGTCGCCTTTGATCCGGCCTACGGCGCGAACACCTTCCTTGCGAAGCATGGAAGTGAAGCCATGTGGATCGCGGGGGAACTCAATGAGGCGCGGGTTGCTTACGGAACCTGAGATTTTGCGTTCAACGATAGCGTCAGCTTCGTTGACAGTGGTTGGTGCTTTAGTTTTAGCCATCGGCCTGTCCTTAAAATTTGCGTCTCATACGTGAGAGTGCATTGGGTTGTGCTGTCCGGGAACCGGATGCATTCAGTAGATTGTTAAGACCCGGTATGGCTCTGCCATTACCTAGGGGGTTCTTAATCATGTCGTCGTAGCGAGACTGAGCAGCACGTGCTTGTGCCTTGAACTCGTCTTGCTTGAGATGGGTAGTCCAGTGACGACAGGAGCCTGCGAGGGCGTCTAGTCGGTCATCGTGGATGAGTGCACCTTTTTCCCGTGTGATACGGGATAGTTGATAGAACACGCTGTAAGACGGGCGGTGCTCTACTGGGTACTTCTTGCAGGCATCCCAATCCATCTGGATGAGACCCTCGTCTGCCACAAGTCGGTTAGAACCGATCATAGGCTCAAGTACGTCGATGATGCGTAGTTCTTTCTGCCCTGTCTCCCATACGTCTTCGATATGGCAAGGATGCCTACGAATTAGCTTAGGGGTCCAGATGCTAGAGAGTGCACCGTTACCGAAGTTCTTCTCAATGTCGATCTGCTGTGGTTGATACTGGCACGCAATCTCAGTGAGTGCGTCAAGTGCCTCATCCCCTAGTCCACCGGGGACACCACCAGTTGCGACCCAGAACACACGACCTGCTAGAAAGCGGGTTATTGCGTAAGCTGTTTCGTCACCATTCTGACCACCACCTGCGGGGTCCACGTACATGTGCGTACCTTGGAAGTTCCCGAACTCTTGCCCGTAGCTGGATGCGCGATAATAGCTATCTGCGATAGGCCAGTCCATCGGGAGTGTGATGTGGTTGTCATTGCTTGGCTGGAAGTTGATCTCAAGTGGTGCAGAGCGTGCTGCCACGTGCATAAAGACGATCTTACCCGGTTTCAGAGGGAAGCGATGTGCGTCCATCAAGCGAGTGTCGAGCATGTGCTGTAGCTGGAAGTATGCTGCGCCTTGGTCAATCTCCTTGGCAGTTAGGATGCCCTCGTTAAGGAGATCAGGGTCTGTTGGTTTACCCCGGTCGCCCATGGGACCACCGCCGAACTGCATAGAGGGTGCATTGGTAAGCGCCTCTCGAATAGCAGGAGCAAGGTGCTTGCCGTAGTTGTCGAGTTCTTCCGGTGTCGGATAACGTCCCGGCCAAATGCGGATGCAGAAGCCACGACTTACCAAACCGTTATAGATACTATCCACTGACTGTGGCGTACCAAGATAGATGATGTCGCCTGTTGAACAGATGGATGTGAAGTCACGTGTGAGGTGCCGTAGGCGTTCACGTTGGACTTCTGTTGCGGAGTTCTTAGCACTCTCAACGTCATCTGCGATCAGCACGTCTGCCCGTTTACCCTGCATGTTGGACGTGATGCCCATACAGGCAATGCTGGGGGACTTCTCTGGGCCTTTGAGTTCGTAGTGAACGTCAAATGCCTTTACGGATGCACGGTCTCCTGCACTACGGTCGGGCCGTAGACATTCGAGTTCGTCCATCCCCATGATGATCTGGATGATCCAGTTGGAGATTTCAGTAGCCATGTCACTACCGCTAGAGACAATAAGAACCCGTGTGGTCGGGTCATGGATAATTCTCCAAACTGCATAGCAGGCTGTAATGGTTGTTTTCGCTTGGCCTCGTTGGGCTTGGATCATGCGAAACTTTGGTCCGAGTTCGAGATAACGTGCGATGTCAAGCTGCACCGGAGTGCAGTTGAAGCCGAGTAGACCTGTGATGACATCGTACAGGAAGGGGCCGAACTCCGCGTATTCTTCACGAAGTCGATCTAAGTCCTGCCATCTCTCCCCCGGCTTGAACTGCCGAAGGTCATCTGCCATTTAACTACCCACAACTTTCAGTGTGGATAGGCTGGCTAGACTGGAGCGTTTATCACGACGCTCACTCAGGCGACGTTCTTGGTCACTGAGTTCTGTTAGCTTCTCTGTCTCGAAGCCGATGTCGTTGTCCTTGAGGAACTTAGTGACTGCCGACAGCATAGCTGGGTTGGGCAGTGCACCATCTTCAAAGATTTCACGGAGCATCTCATCTTCGATGTTGTCTGCATTCATTGTCTCAATAGCGTCGAGGCGTGCCTCGTAGCGTGCTAGGATTTTGGTGAATACTTCTGCGACTTTGGAGTGTAGACCACCAAGGGCAGTCTCTGTTGCTGCACCCAGTGCCATTACAATAATCCTAATCTGTGGAGTACAACTGTTATGCCTGCCGGAACGAGTGCTCCGAGTGCTACAGTTACTACGCCAATTTTTGTTTTGAATGTTTCAAGTCGAGTTAGTCGTGCAGTGTGTTCCACTGTGGTAGCGACGTGGACCGCCTCAATAGCGTCAAGGCGTTCCGATGTTTTACGGCGCTCGTGTACTAGATATTTGAGGTCAGCCCGCATCTCTCCCAGCATAAACAGGAGGCTATCCTGTGGGCTGTTATCGGTCATGCGCTGGTCCTGTTATGTGTTGAGTAGATCGCGTGAACGCGCCCCCGCCTACTGAGAAGGGGCGCGTATATTATGACACGGTGAGCGTTCCACCGTTTGCCATCGTGACTGTGTGTGTTGTACCGTCCGGCGACTTCATCACAATGGATGTGGCGTAAATCGCCGACACTGGGTTGGCGCTCCTACCGATAGTCTCGCCAGTACCTGATGGGTGTAGAACGCCGCTAGACTTCATTACCCAGCGGGTTGTTGTGCTACCGTCCACGTTTCGGAAAAGAGCATCGCCCGCTGACGTTACCAGAATATCCAGCCCTCTTGCTGTGCCAGCATCCTTAATCTTCAATGTATTCGAATAAAACAGGCTTGCGTCTGTGTCTACTAAAACACCGCCACCATCATGGTCCACACTTTTCACACCAAGGCTACTAGCGCCCGCCGCGTTAACAAGCCCGCCCTCAGTGATGAATACGTCATACGTAGTGTTACCGCTAGAAGTCGCGCTATTGCCGAAAATAACCTTGCCAGATACGCAATAAATGCCATTATCGGCGTTATCACTAACCGTGGCACCATCAGCCAGAACAAGCGCACCGTTTCTAACGTCGATACCTGCTCCTAAGTTGTTCTCTGATACGCCGTTTTGAAAGCCTATGCTGCCAAACCCGATACCATAAACGCCCTGTACGCCGTTACCTGCCGCGACGGAGTTATTTGCAAGTAAGTCGCCGCCTTCCTCGGTCTCATAGCCTGACTGCCCATTACCAATGGCAGACGATGCCTTAACGCCCATCGAACCGTTCCGTGTAGACTGGAACCCACGCCAACCATTTGCACATGCAGTGCATTGGAACCCGTAGAAGTTGCCACCGTGGTTTTGTATACCGTTGCCAAGCCACTCCACAAGATGAAGGTTCTTAGCGTACAGCGCACCTGCGTTGATTTGCTGGCTTTCTGTTGAACCCGTATTAAGTTGGTCAGGCGCAGGTCCAATTTGCATACCGTCTGAATAGCTATCCTCACCCGCCGTTGTTGCGCTATCAAACGACCCAGCAATGACTAGATTTTCCATAGCGCCAACGGTTGTCATAACAGCAACCCCGCGCTGCGTATTAGGCCAGCGCAATGTTGACTTGATCGGAATTATTCTTGCTGCGGTCATTGTCATGGTTGGCCATGCTACAGCAAGCGCGTGTTTTACAGTGACGTCATTTCCAGAAATAGCCGTAATCTTCCAACAACCCTCGGACGACCTTACGGCCCCAGTACCTACGGCATAACCGATGTATAGGTATTCCCCGACAACACACTCTGTCGCATCAGATAGCGTATAACGCACGCGATGATCTTTAGGCGTGTCCGTGGTGTTTACAACTGCTGTGGCTGTGACAGTTGTGGCGGCTGGTCCCTTGAGCGTTAGATTGTGCAGTTGCGCGTTTTCCAGTTGGACTTGCTGCGTGACTGCCGCTTCCCCTGACGGTAATTGTATTGTGGTTGCAGATTGCAGCAGTACGCGGTTCAGACCCTCAATAATGGCGGGCACTTGGGCCAATGTAGGCTCAAGCACTGTATTAGGTGGCACAGCTACGTTGCTGCCCGTAGACAGCGCAGCTACAAGAATAGAGGCATCGTTTGTTGATCCGTCGGAAGCGGAACCAAACGCACGTAGGTCGCCTAAAACAATGTTGAACTCTACGCCACCTACGCCAGAATAGTCTAAGTCTCCACCAGACATAACGCGCTCGTACACCGCACCGATGCTTCGGACGATAACGTAGCCACCGGGGGTGACATCTGTGGGGGCAATACCTGCAAGCCCAGAGAACTCATCAACTTGTGGTCCATCGTATAGGGCCGCGTGGTCAGCACTTGTAGCCGCTGATGTGGCAGAGGCTCCGGCCCCAGCAGCTTGCGTGGTTGCTACACCTGCCTGTGTGGTCGCGGTGGATGCAGAAGCTGACGCACTTGTAGCAGCAGCCTGTGCAGTGGTACTCGCAGTGACAGCTAAGTCTTTTGCTACTACAGAAGCGTCCCGTGCCGCGATAGAGGCAGCAGAGTATTCTGCAACAGCAGTTACACTATTAGATGCAGAGGTAGCCGAGGTGGACGCGGCAGTTGCGGAGTTCGCAGCGGCCAGCGCAGAAGCAGTGGTATCCACGCGGTCGGCGGCTACCGCAACTCGGTCAGCGGCAGTGGAGACAGCATCGGCAGTAGTAGCGGCGTTGAGGACCACCATCTCATCGCGTAGCGCGAGGATAGCATCGAGCAGCGCACCGGAGAAACTGTCAACACGACCATCCAGTAGTTCGTGAATGTTCATCATCAACTGTTTGAAGGCGCGGGTGAGTGTAACGCGGGTGATCGCACCAGTATTGTCTACACTGATCTCAAGATCGTTCTTGGATACAGTACGCTCAATGATTACTGTGCTACCCGCTGTGATGGGATCAGTAACCCGAATAGTCCCAGCATCTAGGAAGGTATAGCTTCTGAAAATTGTGTCCCCAAGACCGTCTACCTCACCCTGCACATAAACCTGTATGTCAGTGGTCTTTAAGAAACCGAGTGCAAAGTTGATTGGGAAGTCTTGGTCGCCCCCATTATAGGGGTATTCAATACGGGAATATCCCATGAGTTTTCTCCGTTGTATGTCTATCTTATGAGGGGGCAAGCAAATTTGCCTGCCCCTTCAAAGGGTTAATCGAACATTCGTGACAGCACATATGTGCCCATGAATGGTAGTGCCTTGATCGCCTGCTGGTCATACCAATCGGCGTCCCCTTGGACCTTATTGACAACTGCCCCCGGCACACGTGCCAAGTTGTTTGCCATCATAATCGTAGGGGGTGTGAGGTCGTAGTGTGGGCCGTAGGCGTTGATACGTGCCTCATCCATACCCATCATGGTCATAACCGGATCGTAAACAAACGGTATCCAACCTGTCATGTTGCTGTAGTTGAAGGCAGACTTAACTGTACCAAGTGCATCACGTTCCCGACCGTCAAGAGTGTCTCTGATCTTTGAGGCCACCGCTGCTGTTGCTAGACCCATTAGAACTGTTGCCAGTGCTTCCTTGTCCATGAACTTAGCCTGACGCACTACCTGCTTTTGGATCGCCTGTAGTGGGAAGGTCTTTAGGTGCATGAGTACGCTACCTGCTACGGTATGCATCCATGCGTCCTGCTCACCTGCCATAGACTTCTGAACCACTTGGTTGATATTGCGGGTTACTGCGGATGCGAACATCTCTCCAGTTTCTGCGTCCCACTGGTTCATGTTCAGACGGTTCACAAAGGTGTGGTTACCGATTGTCTTGAACTCAACGATACCACTGCTGATGAGGTGTTCCAACTCCTGTGCGTCTATGCCCATGTCATTGAAACGTGCCTTCGTGATGTCATCAAGATCGACACCTTCATCCATGGACTTCTTAATCTCACGGAAGATTTTGTCTGATACACCAAGTGCGGCTGTCTGCTGTTGGAATGAGCGGACATGGTTGAATGCACTGGTATAGCCTTGGACGAATGAACCAACTGAGGTGTGCTTGTTTACACTCTCCAACCATGATCCTTTGTCTGACCCTGCTGTATCGTCTAGGTCAAGCCATGGTGCGAATGCCCAATGGTCCTGCCCGATCTCTCCAGCGTAGAAAGCCATATCGTCCAACATCTCTTTGTTGCCAGCTTTCAGTTCTTTGTTGAGCACCGCCATAGGTCCACGAACCATCCAGTTCGCAACACCGTTCTGGGCGATCATAACGCCTGTCTCAGCAAGCTGCGTCACGCCTAGCTTCTCTAGGAGGCCGAGGTTAGCAATACGCTTCACAAGGGCTGCTTGGCCGATGCCTTCGTTGATGCCTGCATTCTTACCGATACCATACCCGTGGACTGGGCCTGCGTTGAAGTGCGAGAACATCGCCTCCAGCAACTCAGCTTGGATTGGTTCTTCACCAAGTGCCCGCTGCTCTGCCCGCATAGCGTCGATGATCTCTTTGCGCTTTGCTCGGTTTGTGATGCCGTGACGTGCAAGTGATGCAGACCCTGATACCTGACGAGTGTAGCGTTGCCAGATACCATGGAGGTCGTTGTCGAACAGGTCCACGATACGAACATCTGAACCGTCTGCTGTCTTAACAGATGCGTTCATGTCGATGTCATTACGCGACTTAGCGTAGCCTTCTTTGCTCTTCTCATGCTGTGCCCCAATGAGGCGGTCCATGATACTGTCGGCTTCGTGTGGTGATAGCCCACCTGTGATCATGCTCTCGCGTAGGAAGTCTTTGCCATCACCTGTCATCAGGTTCATTACGCTGGTGTCCATGTCGAGGTTGTTGACCATTGCACGGTGTATGACTGCCTTAGCAACTGCGTCTGCATCTTTACCTGCACCCATACCTGCCTTGCGGTAGCCATCTGCGAGTGCTGTAACAATAGCGTCCTGTGTTACTCGACCGTTCTTGATCATGTCCCGTATCTTGGAACCGGACCACTTGTATGGGGTGTACCCACGACGATCTGGAAGACCTTCGAAACCGTCGATAGCTGTCTCGCCCTCACGACCACGACCAATGTTTAGGCTTTCCTGACCAGCACGTTCATACTGATCTGCTGCCTTCTTGATCTCTGGGTTGCGGGACGATCCCCGGCCCATTGCACGGTCGTTGAGTTCCAGCATTACTTCGCGGTTGAATACGCCTTTGCCTTCTTCTGAGATGTGCTTGCCAGTGTTCTGCCAAGTGTGCCCTGTCTGCTTTGCCCACTCGGACTGTGCACCACGTAGGTCAGCACCAAGGTGGCGTTGAATACGGCGGTGGTAGTTGTCCATGCGGATTGAAGCTGTTGCACGGCCCCGACCAAGACCCCCTGCACTCTCAAAGACCGTACCTGCGATGTAGTTCGCTACAGCACTGTCACTTTGATACAGGCGCTTGAAGTTGTTGGTTGTTAGGTTGGTACTCTGGTGGTTAGCAACCTTGCCCCACCATGATGCATCGTCTGCTGCTTTACTGTCGCCCCAACCACTATCATGCCGCCAGTTACGAGCAGCAGTGATCCAGTTCTGGTTGGTCGGGGAGGCACCTGCGACTGCCCCGCGTTGTACAGTGTTAAGTGGTCCCGCCTGTGCTGCGCCTACGCTGCTTGGTTGTGCACCGGGATCATCGAACTTGGATGTGTCAGGGTACTCAAAATACTGTGTGAGGTCCTCCGGGTCCATGCTCTCAATGTCCATCTCGTCCGTCAGGGAACGGTCATCACGGGCAATACGTTGGTAGAAGTCATCCTGTGCTGCACGCATTGATGCACGTACATCACCCTTGGTTGCCCCACTGATAGCACCACCAAGTGCTGTACTCATAAGGGCCATGTTGGCAACCTCTTGCCATGCGACTGTCTCACGGGATGCGTTATCAACTGCGCCAACAACGAGACCTGCCTGCAAGCCTGCATTGAGACCTTGTGTTAGACCGGATGCTCGAATGGCTGCGTTAGGTGACATACGAACTGTGTTAGCTGCGCGGAGTGTTGTGCGGGCCAACTTGGCTGAACCATAGGCACCACCGGATACGAACATCAGGGGTAGGTCGGCATCAACCAGTGACGCTGCCATGATGGTGAGTGCACCGCTGTCCTGTTGCGAGATACGCTGGCCGCGCTTGAGGTCTTCTTGGATGCGGGCACGTGCACGACTAGCTGCTAGGAAGTTGTCCTCACCCATGATGTCATGGTGGTACTCATATGGAATACCTTTGGTGAGTTCATCGAACCGCTCTGCTTTGTCGTAGTCAGCTTCGCCTGCCCGTACACCTGCCATAGCGAGTACAGGGGCGGCTAGATTGGCTGCGACCTGCCCTGCTGCTGCCAACAACGGTGGACGCTCTTCGAGGTTCATACCCTCAACTGCCTCATCACGGATTTGCGTTGCTTCATCACCGATTACACGGGCTGCGCCTGCAATGGCTGTCTGTTGGAAACCGTCTGCCAAGTCGCCCGTGAAGGACTGCTGTGCATCTGCACGGTCGTTCTCTGCACCACGGCGGGTGCCGGGACCTGCATAGGCTTCTTCGCCTGCAATGCGGTCCTCAACCTCTTCTTTGAATGGGTCTGACATAGTGTCTCCTAAAAATGAAAAAGGCCCTCACTGATCTCTCAGCAAGGGCCACTGTTTATTCTATCGCTTCGTTCATACGTCGCCGCATGTACTGCTCTCCCGCACGGCGTGCAGGTACAACGATAGGGTCGGAATAGCTTCCGTTAGGTCGTAGATATTGTACAACCACATCACCACCTACACCGTAGGATACGAAGGGTCGTACACCAGCAAGTGCACTGTCGTACACATCACTTTGATCCATCTTTGGATCGAGGCTTTCACTGAACAGGCCACCGACAGACTGCATCCACTGTGGAAGAGTTTCGGTAACCGTGTACTGGTTCATCTCAGGGTACTGTGCACGGGCTTCGTCTGACCGTAACCAATCCATAACTGCTGAGTTGATTGCACCATCGTGCATGAAGTCACCTGCCTTGCTTCCGAAGAAGTTCTGGCGGATGTCGTTGCCTGCACTGAGCATGACGGGGTTACCACCAATGATCTCAGTACGACCGGACACGTTCTCGCCTGCCATAGCCACCAAGTCGGCGGGTTGGATTTGAGGGTGGATGTTCTGTAGTCGGGACACCTCAGTTACAAGGGCCTCTGTTACAGCTTCACGCATCTCCGGTGAGTTCAACCCATCCCTTGACATACCCGTGTTGTCACGACGCTGATCAAGGGTTGCGTCCTTTTGGAAGATCGCCTGTAGTACCCCAATGTCCCGGCTGTCGATGAACTCATTGACAACCCTGTCCACATTACGCTGCACATCGGGACGTGCTAGATACGTGTCTGTGTCCTCACGGAGGGGGTTAGCAGTGGTCTCAAGGCCGAGGGTGCGTACACCTTCGCCAATCTGTCCAATGCCCCCTGAGCGGGCTAATACAGCCTCTGCCATGATACGGGATTTCTCGTCCATGAACGTGTTTGCGGCATGAGGGTTCATAGCTTTGATCTGGGCGTACTGTTCGATGGTGTCCACGATCATTGGGTTGGGGTTACCCTCCTTGTCGATCAAGGGACCCCGCATTGCTGCGGACATCTGTGTGGCGATCCGAGGATTGGTAACACCTGCACTTGCGATGAAGGCGTTCATGCCCTCGGCAATCATACCCTCTGCTTGATCCTCAGTGATAGCATTGGAGCCTAGAGCCTCTTGAACTGACTGTACGATAGCCTGCTCTTCTTGCTTGAAGGCACGATCTTGCAGGTTGCGTGGCAAGTCACCGAGGTAGCCCATAGCCACTGCATGGTCGATCTGTACGCCATCCTCTGTGTACTGACGGTGCGCTGTTAATGCATCACCAGTCTTGGTTAGGATAGCTTCCTGCTCTTCTGGACGACTACGATCAATAGTCTGGATACCGTACCCGTCGAACACCTCAGTACGGAAGTCTGTGTACTTCTTGTTCGCTGCACGTATCTCGTCAGGACCACTTGCGGGATCACTTAGGACGGTCTCCCATTCAGAGCGTGCTCCTGTGATAGCCAACTCCGCTTCATCCAACGCTAACTTGTAGGCTGCATTGTATGTGCTTGTAGCGGCTGTAACGGCTGCGGCATCAACTTGACGGATGGTGCTGATCTCATGGTTTACATCAGCCTCCGTTCGGGCTTGTCCATACCGTGCGTACAGGTGTTCCCGCCGTTCACGCCATGCACCCTCATCAAGTTCACCACTCTTGAACATATCGTCGGTGTCAGCAAGCCGGGGTGCGATCTCTTCGTAAATGTCCATTGCTAGACGTTCACGTGTCTGTGCCAAGCGACCCTGTGCAATACTTAATCGGTCTGCTGCTGTAGGTGCCTGCCAGTTTCCCAGCCCTGTCTGGAACTTTCGGACATAATCCTCAGTCTGTTCCTGATCTGGAAGTGTTGAGTAGTCACGACCATTCTGTATCCAATCATCCGCATTACCCGGACCTGCGTTATACGCCACTGCTGCTGCCTCTAGGTCCCCGTCATAGCGGGATACCATTGCTGCCCAGTAGTCGCGCCCTACCCGCTGGAGTTCTGCGGGGCTGTTGTCACGGGCTGGTGTAACACCAAAACCGGGGTCCTTCTGAGTTAGGGGCATGACTTGCATACTGCCCTCTGCCTGATCACCACGGTTGGCACCGCCTTCAATGACAGGCCCAACGGCACGCATATCACCACCACTCTCCACTTGACGGATTACGTCTTGGGTAATGGTAGCCATCGTACCGTAGTCACCCCGTAGACGTGCTTCCTCAAGGAGCACGCTGCCCTCTAGGTTCCGTGTACGCGCAGTTCCAAGGCTCTGGCTGTAGATCGCCCCAGCTTCGGATGCATTCATTGTGATGTCATGGTCTGCGTATAAGATGCTGAGTTTCTCAACCGCATCTGACGGGTCTAATCCACCTGTCTCAACTTGACGCATCAAGTCCTGTTCACCCTCGAAGAGTGCCTCGTCATACTCTGCACGGCGACGGTTCTCGAATGCCTGCTGTGCACCACGGACCTGTGCCATCTGCTGTGTGGTAAGGTTGTCACCAAGCAGGCCATGGGAGGCCAGTGCTGAATACGCCAGTGGGTTGTCGTTCTCGAATGCCCGTAGGACACCGGATACCACTGCGGACTGACGCCGTGCATCACTTAGTCCTGCGCTACCACCACTTGAACCACCCTGAGCAAAGTCAACGAGTGTTTCGGTTGCTGTTGGGTCGCGGGAGATGATGTCGATGCTGCGCTCAAGGCTGGCGTAGTTCTCACCCTCAAGGTACTGCATATTCGCCACTGTATGATCGGCCACCAAGGAAGGCATGTGTTCTGCCATCTGTGTACGAACAAGTTCAGCGGTGCGCGGGTCCTTGCCTTCAAGCATAGCATCAAGGCGGTTAACATACCGTGTGCGGTAGCTGTCAGGGTCGAGGGTGTGTGCACTCTGTGCGATCTCTTCCTGCTGTGCTGCAAGCATTGAGGATGAGATGGTCTGCGCGTCCATAAGACGGTAACCCTCCATGGCAAACTTGTTGCCTTCTGTCTGGAGTTGATCAAATGCTGCACCCTGTTGGTACGCCATTTGCCCGTCGAGGATGTCTTTGTGTTGTTGTTTCTCAACAGCCTGCTGTAGTTTACCACCGCTCCACTGAGCAAGCTGATCTGCCACACGCGCTTGTGCGGACGTATCGGGCTGTTGTACTGGTCGAGGTGAAGACACCTGCGGCCCATTGAGGGTTACAGGCGTCATATCTGCACGACCAGCAAGACTGTCTTGTGTGGCATCACGCCGTTGTAGTCCAGTTGTCATTCTAAGTGTCTCCTATGGCGGGAGCCGAGGCGCTAGTCGCGCCCCAGTCCTGCTAGTGTGTCTGATACCTTTTGTCCCTCTGGCTGATGGCTGTCATAGATGTCTATGATGGATGCCGACAGGCCGAGTAGTGCACTTGCTGCACTTGGACGTGGGATTACTGATATGTCTTTGCTGTACACGGCAGACATGGCTACGTTGCGCCTGTTCTGTGTGTTTGCATTTGCTTGTGACTTCATCCGCTCTTGTAGTGCGAACTTAGCCTGCATACGGCTACGCGATAGACCATTCATGGTTGCTCGAACCGAACCACCGCGAACACCTGCTGATGCTGCACTCGCCGTGGCTGATGACTTATCTTGTAGCGCCTGCAACTCCACCGACTGCGCTGCACGCACTGACGCATCACGGGCGTTAACCTCTTGGTGTGTCAGTGCGTTGTTTTGCTGCGCGGTGGCGATTGCCTGCATTGCGTTGTTGTAGTCCTGCTGCATCTTATCCAGCTTGAACTGACCTTTAGCAGCAATATGACCAAGCCCTGCCTTTAGGGTAGTGAGGCCCATTTGGGCGTACATAAGGCTCATGTGTTATCCTCTGCTGCCTTTGTATCCATGACCGACCCACTGCAACTCAATGAAGGTTGTTGGGCGCACGTCATCGGAGGTGAGTGTCAATTCTGACCAGTCATTCCGCTCACCCCAAGGGATGTGCAGTGTGCCTGATCGCATACCATTACCGAATGGGTCGGCTGGGTCGTTGTCCAGTGGGAACCAATCCATTGATGCCTCAATAGGATCAGCACGATAACGACAGTCCATAATGTACTTGACGTACCCAGTGTCTTCATACTGGAGCATGAACCCACCAACAACGATGTGTGTTCGTGGAACTGTCTGACCGTCCTGACCGCGAAGGTAAGGCATGGTTGGTGATATGGAACGGGTGTAGCGTAGGCCCCCAATAACCCCTGCCCCAATAGGAACAGTTTCGTCATCGAACACGTAATCTACACCGGATGCTGTTGGTGTCTCTGAGATAGGGTAAACCTGTCGCCCCGGAGTTGCACATCCAGAGCCTTGAACGAATGCTGCCGCAGTGTAAGGGAGGGTAACTCCACTGGAACCATCTGCGGTCAGTTGATATTGGCGATCAAGGTTGATGTGGAAGTTGGCTACCGGATCGAGAGGGCGATCTAGGTCCAATGAGGTGACGATGTAATCGGAGGTGGTGTCACCTGCGTTCTCCATGACAACAAATAGTTGGCTACCAGTGAAGAAGAAGTGGTTCACCTTGTTAGGCATCACCCACTTGCTCCATGAGGACTGCACCTTGTCTGTGCCGGACCATAGGAACTTGTAAATCCAGAGAGTAGTAGAGAAGTCTCCATCATCAGTCTTGATAACTGTTGTGTTAAAGTTCGTACTACATTCCATCTTGTTAATCAGGCCCACGACATACTGATCTAGTGTTTCAGTAAGGTTGTCCGCGCCGTTTGTGGCTACGTCATCGTTAGTGAAGAACTCGTTGAGACCGGAGTACCGTCCTGACTTGAAGGGGAGCAGTACAGTCCTACCTGTTTGAACAGGCTTGGCACCACCACGCATCTCAAAGGCGGTTGTCTTAACCATTGAGGCATTGCCGGGGGTTAGGATGGAAGAGCCTGTGATCACGAACTGCCCCTCACCGGGGTCTGACACCAGAACAAGGTCCCGGTCGAAAGGGATGATCCAGTCTAGTCGTAAGGACCCTTCCTCAGTGGAAGTGATACTGATTGGGTCCGTGTCCAACTCTGATAGTGCAGTGCTCTTGAAAAAGTCGAAGGGGTTGTTGGTACGGGACATTGCACAGTAGGGACCAGCAACAAAGACAATACGGGACTTAAAGCCCCCAATGTCTCGGATTGCGTGACCTACGATGTCTGAGAATGCGTTTGTCTCTTCATCACCAACACGGCGGTTTGCCCATGAACCCGTACCAAAGTTAAAGGTGGTGGGTCCTGTCTTCTGTAGAACATGGGGCATAGTTGTGAGATCGAAGTCGGTTGGTTCTTCGTAGTTGTACCATTCTTCCCAGATACCTTCATCACCGAACCCAAGACCAACAGTGTCAGTTGTTGCTGAGTTGAAGCGGAGGTAGTAGTCGTCTGCATCACCACTCTCCACACCTACAATACGCACAAATGACCCGTGAGGTGCTGTGTCAGCCAAGGCTGTTACGTCATCTGCGGTTGCTGTGTGTGCCCGAATGGTGTTCTGTGTATCCCCGTCGCTAACCACAATAGTGAGTGTGTCACCGGGATACCGTAGATACACAGTGTTACCAGACTTACCAGCAACATCCGCTGCTGTGCTCGATGTGGCAGTTACTGTTGTGTTGATCCACGTGGTAAGTGATGTGAACAACTGATCCACAATATAGGTTGCTGCTGTCTTAGCTGCATCACCAGAGGCTGTACCGTCAGGGGTTGTATATGAAACAGTGGTAGACCCTGTGGGGTCCTTAATGGTTATGGAGTATGTGCGGCTAAAGATACCACCCAAGACTGTTACAAGCCCAACCCCTTCAAAGATGTCTGTTGTACCAGTAACTGCCGCCGTAGCAACAACCACGTCACGGTTTACTAAGAACAGGTCGTTCTCGAACACGTAGTCCCGCATGTCTGCACCTATGTAGGCCAGATCAGTCGGGGTGGTTGTGATAGTCTGCTCAACCCCCTGAGTATCCCATACACGTAGAACCCCTGCGGAATAGCCCACGATATACCGTGTGCCTTCTATAACCGCGTCGAAGAAGTCCAAGCCTTGCTCAGAAACGTCAGTGATGAGTGCGTGCTCTGTTAGGGCAGGTCGTGAGGTTAATCCTTGAACAACATCACTGATGAAGTTGATCTGCTCCGATACTTTACCGGAGGGCCGAACTGCTGGTGGTTGCTGGCTTACGCCCTGCAATAGGCTACCGAGTGTACCGTCGCGTGCCATGATGTGTCCTATTCGTCTGTTACTGGGAGGCCGTGTCCACGGTAACCGCGCTGCATTTGCATGAAACTGGTGCCGTTGAATACGTTGAGGTCTGAGAACCGGAGGTTTGCACCCTTGAGTGCGATCCATGCGGTGTCCCGTTCATCACGGTAGTCGCGTAGCTTGGTCCCACCACCGTCTTCATCACGGAAGAACTCGTACACTGCACGACCACGGATGTAGTCCGCAGCTTCGTATGGCAGGTCGGATATCTCCACCTCGTCAATGAGGATGACCTTAACTGCTACACCGATGATGAATGTGGCATCTTCTGGGTCGTATAGCTTACCGCCACGCTGAGTGAAGGTACTGGATGTATCCACCGGATCGACGCTGAGTGTTGTACTGGGGAGAATGACCTCCCCCGCGATGTCAGGGTTGAGTGTCCGCTTTGCACGGTTGAACCACCACCCCTGTGCCTGCACAGTACGGGTAACGATATTCAACTTGCTCTCGGCTTTGATGTAGAAAGGGTGTGTTGTGTCATTGGTCGTTAACGGAGCGGTGCCCGTAGCGGCCAACATCTGATTGATGATGTCTAGTTTAGTTAGCATGGGTTGCTCCTTTGTGCATGGTATGGGCGGCGCACGGGTGCACGCCGTATGTCCGTAAGCGTTGCAGCTACGGGGAACCGCCCAAACGATGGACAAAAAAAAGCCCCCTGCACCACCGAAGTGAAGCAAGGGGCTAGTTGGAGAGACTTGGTTAGAGATTAGACGTTGGCAGTGATGCCAGTTGCGCCTGCCTTGAAGACAGAACCGGATACGTCAGGGCGTTTGCCCGATACACCGAAGGCTGTATAGCTGTCGATGAACCACTGCTTCTCTTCACGAGACCAGAACACGTCCGAAGTCAACGGAATGGTTTCACCAGCCAACAGGGACTTAGGGTGAATGACCGTTGCGACTGCCATAGCTTCGTCAGCAGATACGTCATAGGCGTTGCTGTTGTCTGCGTTGGACAAGAGGTGACCAGTGATGGCTGCGTTGACCATGCGGGCAGTTGGGAGCACGAGCGAACCCATGATACCTTTGAACTTACCTGCGGCGAAGTCGCCAGCAGCGGAGTAATCACCGTTGACCAGCTTGTCGTTGTTCAACAGGACTTCGTGTTGTGTTGGGCGAACCATGATCACACACTCGTCGGTGTCGATGTCCTCTTCCTGCATCTGTACGAGGATTTTGACGATCTCAGCATACAGCTTGTCAGGGTCCATCTCGTCGTTTGCAGCAGTCAGCTTGGCAACTTTACCAGCACCGAAGGCACCGTTGAGGCCAGCAGGTGCAGCAAGCAAGGAGTTCTTGACGTTCTGGATCAAGAAGGCTTGGTCGAAGAACTTTGCCTGTTCCTTACCGTGGTCTTGACCCAGTTCCATACGTGCGTTGAAGTCCGTTTGGAACTCATTCAGCATGGACCGGTTGTCACGGGCCAGTACGACTGTATCGACTGTGACGCCGACACGACCGAATGCAGTAGGTGTCGCGTCTGGGCGGACGCCTGCTGTCAGGGCTTTCAGTGTGGTGCGACCAACACGACGTTCGATCAGGGTGTCAGTACCGCGTACTGGCTTGACCTTGAAGAACTTGCGCATGATGGACTTCTTGGCGAATTGGCTGTCAACTTCGCCGCCGTACTCTTCGATCATCTCTGATTTGGCTTGATCGGACAGGTGAGTGCTATCGGTTGGTAGTGGCATCTTTTATTCCTTAAATACCTTTGGCACGGCCACGGGCACGTGCATCTTTGATTGATTGGATGGCTGCTGGAGTTGCACCCGTGTCATGCGCAACTTTCATGCGCTCGACATACTGACCTCGTGTGAGGCTCTCTGTCTTAGGTGGGGCAACGCCATCTCCGATGATCTCGGTGGTGTCGGCGTTGAGGGTGGTGTTCTTAGCATCTCCATTGAAGCGGGCTGCTAGTTCAGATGCTGCAAAGCGTGCCTTGGCACCACCTGCGTCGATCATTTCGTTGTACTCAGCGGTCTCAGCCTCTGGCACGTTTGTCTTGGCCCACGCTGTGATGACCGACCAGTTGTCTTCGCCACCCACTGTCTTGTGGACTTCTGCTACAATGGTCTTTGCCTTGTCAGCACTGCGGGTGATGAAGTCACGGGTGCCTGCCATGATGAGTGTGGCCTTAGCCTTACCCACTTTGGCTTCGAGTGCAGCAACGTCGATCTGGTTGATGTCACCAGCGCGGATAGCATCGAACATCAGAGACTTTGCCTCGTCTGTGCTGATACCCGCATTCTGGATGAGTTCGAGTACGCTGTCGCCTACCTCGTCACCAGTGCTGCCCCATACTGAATTGTCCAGCGGCTTGTTCTCAGCTTCTGCATCTGCATCTGCTTTGTCCTTAGCGGCCTTCTCTTCGGCTTCTGTGGCTGCTGCTGCTTCCGCTTCTGCGGCCTCTGCTGCTGCCTCTTCTGGGGTTGGTGTTACTTCACCCGCCTCTAGTTTCGCCTGAGCCTCGGCTTCCGCCTTGTTCTTAGGTGCTTCCTTTGGGGCCGGGGCACCATTCCCATCAGTACCCTCGCTAAGGTCTGCCTCAGATGCGCCCTGAGCACGTGCTGCTTTGTTAGGGTCGGCCATAAAGTCTGGTTTGTCTGTCATATTACCCTCCGTAGGCTGCTGCGAGAATTGCTTCAACTTCGGCTGTGGATTTGTCTTTCATCCACTCTTCACCGTTGTCCCGCATGTATTGTTGGAAGAACTTGCGCTTTTCTTTTGTGCTAAGTTCTGACCATGGTTTCTTTTCTGCCATATTACTCTCCTGTAAAGGCTGCTTTGCCTGCCTGCTCTTGCACGTTAGCGTTAGCCTGCGCATTCATTGATGCCTGCTCTTGCTGCTGTGCTGCTTGGTTGTTCTTTGCGATCTCATCTGGTGTGTATGAGAACTCCTTGAACTTCACCGCGTGGTTGGTGAACACAAAGCTGGCGAACTTGGATGGGTTGATAGTACCGCGCAGTTCTTCTGGAACCATGTCCATTAGTTGAAGGTCTGCGATGGCACGGCGCACGTTGTCCAACTGCCCCTCACGGGATAGTGTTTCGAGACCTGTAGTAACGATCACCTCAAAGGTGGATAGGTTACCCGTAGTCTCAGTGCTAAAGTTGATTTGACTTACGGCATACTCAGCTTCACGCTGTTGCCACTCAAGGGCTAGACGGGAATACAGACCACCAAAGGCGCTCTCTAGTTCCATAGCAATGAACCGGATTTCTTCTGCTGTTACACGCTCGGCGTCACGGGTTGCAGAACTGTTCAACAGGAAGGCTTGCGCGAGTTCCCGCTCCAATGCTGCAACAAGTACCCGCAGTGCTTCGATCTCAAGGCGACGTGCACCCTCTGGGGTGGAGATGTCATCCTTACGACCTTGGTGATAGCTACCACGTGGTGAGGCGTTCAGTTCTGCAACATCCAGCACGGAGCCGGGGTCAACAAGATACTTAACGTCTGCCATGATTGCTGCCATGTCTTGGATAGCACGGGAGTAAACGTCGATCTGGTGAAAGGCTGTTGCATGATCTTCAACGTGTCCACGACCGTAGTTGTCACCGCGAGACAGGTTCCACACCAGTGATAACACTGGGAGGTCCACTGGCTTGTAGCGAGTACCATGGTCGATGTCGATTTCATCAACGGCTTGCTTCATTGCCCACCGATGACCGTCCCACTTGTAATGGGTGTATAGGTCAACTGTGTCAGTCTCTTTGTAGTCGGGGTTAACCTGCAAAGCACGCTGCTTGAGTGTTGCATCAAGACCGGAGAAGAACTTACGATCCATCAAGATGATCTCAATGGGTTCGCCTTCAAGGTCACGACGGATGCAAAAGTCTTTCACACCATACACGATCCGCTTACCGGATTTCAGTCGGCGGATAAGGCAGTTACCTGTGATGATGAGGTGCTTGACTGCTTCCACTGCCCGTGGGCGGTAGGAGGTCAGGTTCAGCTTGCGTACTGCGGTCTCTTCCACAGATGCTGTCTCTTCCCGAACTGCATCAGCAAACCCTGCTTCTGCATCCTTGCCCATCTCTTCGCGGAGTTTCTTGCGAACATCCGGTGTGAGTGTGATTGTGAAGAACGGTCGATCATGGGGGAACATTGTGTCCACCACTTTATTGGCGAGGTGGTTGACTAGGCGTGGACCGGAGGCCACATCGCCCTTCTCTTGTTCGACGCCTTCTGCGTTATCATGCGGACAAACAGCGGGGATGGTCCAACGACCGTATTCCTGACTGCGTGTTACAAGATCACCCTTCTCACCGTGCATGACACCCCATAGTTGGGCAAGTCCTGTCTCTGGATCAGTTGGTGTTGGGAACATTACAGACCCCCGATCTTAGAAGGGCTTACGCCTAACGTGCCAAGACCAGTTGTGGATGTGCGGACGGCTGTACCCTTCTTTGAGATGGGTTTACCGTTTGCAGTAGTGTCGTCATCTGCACCAAGTTTGACCTTAGCAGCCGTGTCTTCTTCGACACCTTTGAGACCTGCGGCCTCTTGTGCTGCGGTCTTCTGTTCTTTCAGACGTTTGCGCTGCTCTGCTTGTGCGGCTTGTGTGTTCCGGTGTTGTGAAACTGCTGCGGTTGCACCCACGGCTAGTGACGCCACGGCCACCATTGTTGTGATTGCTGCCATTGTAATACCTCCTAGATCAAGAGGCGATGGCTGCGCTCTATCTCGGTGAAGCCCTTGCGCTCCAATACTTTGAGGATGCCGGGGGGTGTTGTGTTGAGTGTTGTCATACGGACTTCGTTGAAGCCTGCTTCCTTAGATGCGTTAACAAGTGCGTCCAGTAGGCGTAGACCGTCACGGCCTTTGTCATACCACGCTGTCTCAACGGCTGCTTGCCAGTCTCGTACAGGGTCTTCAACATTGAGTGCGGTAAGTAGGCCGTGCTCGGACAGGAAGATGATCCCCCTGCCTAAGTGATGCTCGAACCAGTTGAACAACTTCTCTGTGTTTACGGGTACGTCAAAGTATTCAGCATTGAATGCTAGAACCTTGTCACGCACTTCGCCCCAGTCCTGTGGGTTTGCAGTACGGATCAAAGAGACCACCAGCGGCGTGGGCTACTCATCTCCTTACGCGCTCGACGTTCCATAGCCACGATCTGGTCGGTTGTGTGGGTGTCTGCTGCACGTTCCACTGACTGTACGTCATTGGTTGGTCGGCCAGTCTCTTGTATAAGACGTTCACGCATATCTCGTTTTGCTTCCTCATACCCTGCTGTGAAGAGGGTTGAGTGCTCGGTCAGGCGCTTGGGATCAGTAAAGGCGAATAGGCGCTTTACACCAGCCTCACTGATCGCTGGGTTGTTTAGGCTTGTCATTGTCATTGGTTGTCTTCTCCGGGTTCTCTAACTCGTGCATGAGGTCAGGCCCAAGGATGGACCGGACTTCATCAGGTATGGAAAGACCCCTTCCGACAAACTCTGCGGTGAGAATAATTAAATCCGTAACCGCCATGTCGGAAAAGGTCATGGGGTGCTCCAGAAAAATCTTATGTGTCTATCTTATGAGGGACTAAGGATTTCACCCAAAGAAATAAGGGCTTCTGAGAACATCCGTGATGTCAAGGTCTCCCCGTGCAGGAAGATCAGGTAGTTCTATGTCGTGACGTGTCTCATGTTCGTCCTTGAATGACTGGAGCACGTTTGTGTTCTGGTGGAGGTCAACAAAACACTCACGAATGATATGGTTCCATTTGTCTGTGTCACATGCATGTACACCGAAGTCATCATGGATACAGGCAAAGCTGTCGATCCCTGCATCAACGCCCCTGTCTATGCACATAAGCATATGGGTTGCGTCGATACTGTGCACGAAGTTCGGGCTTGCCCCCTGCCGTTGTTTGCGGCTGTCCAGCTTGTCAGTCATGGAGGCGATACGCATTCGTAAACGACCACCAATTTGGGTTTCAATCTGACGTGTCTTGTAGTGAAAGCTGGACTGATACATCGGGAAGTTCAGCGGGGTTGTGTAGTGCACTGGGTGCCCTGCCTTAGCCAACTGTGCAGCAGCTTGTTGCAACCAGTCCATAGCCTCACGTGCGGCGATCACCACCTCACTGATAGATGCCCATAGCTTAGGGCTAAGGTATAACGCATGGCGGAACTGTGTGTTCTTATCGAAGAAGTCCGGTGCGTTATCGGTGGACCACCGGAAGATTGTCTCCGTACACGCCTGCTGGGTGCTTCCATATGGCAGGGTCATCACTGGCTTCTTTGGTAACGCACGTTTCATGTGCTGCTCACCCCACACCTGCTCGAACAGGTCTAGCCAGTTGGTTGCTCCCGCATGTTCCTCACCACCCAGAGACCGTAACCCTTTCAGCTTACGTGTGCACACATCACCAACTTGCTGGTAGATGTCGGCAGGCTTGTCTGCTGGTGTTAGGTTGACTGCGGACCCTCCCACTCCATCCCGTAACATCGCGGAGAAGTGTTGGAGACCATTACAAGTCCCGTCGAGAGCAATGGGCAGATGCGAGACATACTTGTCTCCAATAACCACAGCGTCCGCATATTCCATGCAGAACGCAAGAAACTGGTAAGGCTTATCCGCGTCCGCCCAGACATGCTTGTGCTCAATAGGGTCATTAGCAACAGCGATCCACGTGTCGTGCCGTTCTTCGACCCACTGAACTTGCTCATCGCGGGAACACTTATCGGTGCCCCATTTATTCGCACCGTGTACTTTGAGCCAGTATAGACCACGCGGCCCAAGCTGTTTACCCTCAGAGAATTGGAGCATAGCCTTGCCATGGTCCGTTCCCTGTGGTGATAGGCCGGAGGTTGCTGAGTAGACGCGCCCTCGGAAGTCACAGGTATAGACGTAGTAGAAATCATCATACTTCTCCATGTCCGTAGCCATACGCATGACACGGGACACCGCTAGGTTCTGGGATACCCTCTCCTTCTCCATTGAGTAGAACTCACGCGCTTCTGACTTCCAGTTAAGGAACGATGCATAGAGTTCGCTGTCTTCTGGGAGTTCAGATGGTTTGATGTGTTCGGGGATAGGAGATACGGGCATCTCGTATGGTTGGCTGCGGGGCATACCCACGCCTAAATTCTTGTGCCATACTTGCTGCATGACTTCTTTAACACGGGGGTTGATCTGCCAGCCTGTACGCTGCAATGCATTGATCGACTTCATCACCGTAGACAGGTCAGCCTCTGATAGGAGGCGGCTCTGCTTCTTGCCTGCCTTAGTTGAACGCACCTTAACTAGGGGCACCCGCTTACGCAGTTGTGGGCTGTAATACCCACCGTTGTTCCAACTGGTCCAATCATCCGGGGCAATAATGCAGGGCATCGTGTCGGGGCTGATCAGTTCAGATAGTTCATTGTGGTTGTTCACCCAGTCCAAACACTCTTGTGATGGGGCTAGGTACACATCCGCTTGGCGACCCTTCTTGGTCGGGATACGGACAGTTTCAACGAGGTCACAGACTTCCATTAACAAGCTGACGATCAAGGCCCCTACACTGATCAAGGTCTCTTGTGTCCAAGGTTCCCATTCAACTCCGAGGGTGTTTGACTTGACAACCAAGACGCGGTGCTTGTGGCGGTAGTTCGTCGTACCCTTGCGTTCCCAAGAGCGGACGATCTCGTCGTAATATTCCTTGTGCTCTTCGTTGAACTTGCTGAACCGGAGTTCATCTTCAATGTGGCGTCCAATGGATGCACACACACTCTGCGCCTTCTGTGGGTTGTACAGTGTGTTGATGATCACCTTGAGTGAGAACAGGGCGACCTTATCGGTGTCTATGACGTTTAGGAGTTTAGCGTATTGGTTACGGCGACGACCATTTGGGTGCTTGCCTGCGAGGTAAGCACGGATGTGGTCTGATACCTGTAGGATGTATGAGCGTAGTAGGCGGGAGCCTGCACTTGTCTCGTCAGTGCGCCCGCCCTCTACTGCTCGGTCCTGTTGAACTCGGTATCTCTCGACGCCGTGATCAACCATACGCCCCTCCCACGCCAGTTGGTCGTGGATGTCGGGCATGTTGTGTCCTGTTTATTTTAGCTTGAAGCTGTCTGCTCGTCTGGTCTGTTCCTCTAGGGAAACTGACTTGTCATTGAGCATCAAAAGGACCATGAGGCTGCTGAGTGCGGGGGTGATTACTGCCACCTTCTTCACTTCGCCACCGCCTTTGCCTTTGCTCGTTTAAGACGGGCCTTCTTGTTGGTAGCCAGTCTCTTCTCTTCTGCTGTCTTGTGTGTGTGGTGGAAGATGCCGCCGTGTTGTGGTGTGCTGTGCCGCTGGTAATACCCAAGCAGGTTACGCAACCATTCTTCGGTTGTGAGTGTCCCACGGGCACGTCGAACTAGGTTGAATACCTTGCCTTCAATACCGTTGCAGTTGATGCAGAGCACATCTCGGAGGTAGCCAGTGTTATGGTCATGGTCGAGTGCAGGGTTCTTCTTGCTGTTCCCAAACATGGTGCCATCGCACAGTGGGCAACGGTAACTCTGCTTGACCAGTAGCTTCTGTCGGACGGTTTCTACCTGCCCTAGTTTCATACGGGTCATTGCTTGACCCCCTGACTAACTTCATGCTTCCAGTAACGACAACCACACGTGCTACACACAATGACATCACCCTTCGGTACAACCCGTTGGTGACACATATTGCAGATGAACGTCTTTACCGCTGTGCCCATGTCTTGCCCCGCTTGGTGCACCCATGCTCGTGGTCGATGCGGTTCAAGATTGATACAAAGGGCACACCGCAGTGTCGGCAGGTGCATGGGTCGTCATCAACAGGAACTGTGATCTTCTCTGGACGCTCCCCGATACGCCGGAACATCCTACGGATTGTGTAGCTGCGGATGTACGACACAAAGATGTACAACACCGTGACACTTGCTGCCTTGGTGCTGTCCATTGGGATACCGAGAAGTGGGAAGATGGTGAGGTTAACTAAGAAACCAATGACAATGCCCAACAGGGCCTGCGATAGGGTCTCCAGTGTATCCATTCGTTTACTCATGTCTTCCATTCCTTGATCCACTCAACTACGTCCAACGGGTTCTTGTTCCGCCGCATCCATAGGAGTTGCATGTCGCCCAAGAGGGCTTGTGTTGGGGTTACAGGTTCGTCTGTCAGCCAGTGTGCGAAGCGGAAGTCATGCTCCTTGGCTAGGCCGTTGAAGGCGTTACGGACGATGTTGAAGCAGTCGGCATTGGACTGCATATTCTTGAGTAGGTCGTAGGCAGTGACTGCCCCGATCTTCTTCAACTTGGACCGTTCTTCTTCGAGGCGCTTCTCCAACATGGGGATACGCTTGTTGTCCGGTTCAGCGTCAATCCAGTCCTTGAGGTCCTTCTTGTACTTCGCAGTCGGGACGTACTCAGTATGGATGCTGCCACACATGAACGGGAGACCTAGGATGTGGTCTGCTGTGTCACCCATGAGGCATTGCGCCCAAAAGAACTTCGTACCCCAACCCTTGAGGGTCTTCGTGGACTTGGTGTCATCAATGTAGATGCTTCCAAAGGGGTCACCCACTGTGATGATAGTCTCTGTATCGAAGTCGTAGTGCAGGCCGGGGACCATGCGGAGGTCCTTGTCCTTGCTGACGATCACGGAGAGGTTGCTACTGCCCCAAGCCCCGTTAGGACCCATGGCGTTGTAGTTCGCCTGTGCCATCCCATCATCAGCTTCCTGATCTAGGTGTATGACCCCGTTCAACTCTTGCCCGATGTACCCACGAATAGCGTCTAGGAACTCTGGGCGGGCCTTGTCGGTGCCGTGGCGGTTGCCTTGGTATTCCTGTTGGATTGCCTGCTCGTTACGTCCCCCCTTGTTCGAGCCTGACGGGGTGATGTGTGCACGGTACTCAGTTGCACCAGCAGATCGCATGAGGTGTTCAAGTGCAGCGGCTGCGTTGCTCTGCATGTCCTCGAAGGACTTGCGTGGCTTTACACCCTGCATCTCGTCCACGGTCTCTGCGGAGACTTGGTATGCAATGAAGTCCGCGTCGATGTGGGCTACCCTACCTGTTGTCGGCTTTGGGTAACTCACGTCTTTGAACTGGGGAGCGAGTTCAATCGTCCCCAGTCCAAGTTTAGCGAAGGCGTCGTTCAATTAACCGAGACCGAGTGATGCCATCAGTTCAGCAGCAGACTGGTCAGCCTTGGGTGCTGGTTCTTCTGGTGCCTTTGGTGCATCCGGTTCTTTCGGTGCAGGTGTCTTAGGCTCTTCCGGTGCTACTGGGGCTTCCGGTTCGTCTGGGGTCAGGTCGAGGTTGAGGTCATCCACACCACCAATGAGTGCCTGCAATGCAGAGCCTTCAAAGTTCAGTGCGTTCTGCACGATGTCTTCCTGCAACCAGTTCTTGCTGATCTCAGTCTCCAAGCCCTTCTCATCCTTCACGGTGCGTGTACCGTCGATGAAGATGCTGGCCCACTGTTCAGCGGTTGGAGAGTTCCACAGGAGCATACGTGCCTGCTGTGTCATCTCAGGTACTGGCACCGCTGTGGTGTCGCCTGACATCGGGTCCTCAATGCTTGGCGCACTGATAGTCCATGTACCATCTGTATCACGCATGTTGGCGTAGACTGTCTTCTTGCCATCCTTCTCGACCTCGTTGTGCACGACCTTGATCAGGAAGCCTTCACCGAGCATGTTCGTCATGTGCTTGATGCTATCACGACCGTAGGTCATCTTATTGAACAGCTTGAAGAAGGAGGCCTTATCAGACTGCTTCTTTGTCACCTTGACGGAGATCATGTTGGTGAACTTCTGCATAACACCATCAACTTCAACCTCACGGACGTGCTTTGGACCGTTCAACTCGAAGTACAGACGAACTTCATCTGCGTCTGGTTTGTCTTTACCTTGGTATGGCCGCTGCTTGCGCTTGCCGAGATCGACGTAGCCACAGAACCGTGCAGGTGTCAGTCCAGCAGGGGCGATCTCAAAGTCGAAGCCACCTTCCTGTACAACTGATTGATCCTCAAGCTGGTCAACAACGTCAGCAGCTTGTGCGAATAGTGAATTTTCACCCATGGGTGTTCTCCTTAGATTAAATTATGTGTCGGGTTGTGCTTATGCAGCAGCTTGATAGTGATGCAGGTCGAGCATGTTTGGCCCTGTATCTGCGTCAACTGGGAACGGCACCGGACAGTCGATGTCGAAGTTCTTCTTTAGGATCAGTGGAACTGCTTCCATGATCTTCTTTGAGCCTTGGATAACCACATCCACCACTTCTGGGTGCATGTCGAACCAAACGCAGTCGTGTACGGTGTTCACTAGGAAGGCCCGACCACCGAAGTTGTCGTTGGCCACGAACCAGCGCCATAGATAACCGAGTACAATCTGGACGATCTCACCACCTGTGCCTTGAACTGGATAGTTCTTGAGTTCCGGTGGGCTGTATGTGTCCATGACGCCTTTATCGCGCATGAACTTAGGGGCATCCCATGATCGCCAGCTATAGATAGTACCTGTTGGTGACTGCCATGTACCCTTGCGGAACACTCGCCAGCCACGCTCACCATCACGGAAGGGTTCAGATGTCGCGTTGACCTCTGCTGCCACTTTCGCGTTGAACTTCTCCACGCCGGGATACTCCAGTTCCTCTGCGGTGATCAGCAGCTTCACGTCCTCCACAGGTAGTCCTGTGCTGTCTGAGATAGCCGGCGCACCTGCACCGTAGGCACGTTGGAATGAGAAGTGCTTACAGCCTGTGCGTTCCTTCTTCCAGAATGCGTGATCCTCCGCCGCCTCATCCTTACAGTGGAATAGTGCGAAGTCGTAGGACACCGAGTTCTTGAGTGCTACGCGCTTGCAGTGGAAGTCGATCTTGTTGTTCAAGTCCTTGCAGAGGTTCACGTCGAGTGAGAGCAGGCCCTGTACAACCACCTCCAACTGGCTGTAGTCGATCTCACCCATGACACCCTGCTTGACCTGCATTAGGCCATGCTTGATGCAATACTCTTCGGTGAACCGTGATACGAAGATCGCCTTCAAGTCCGACTTGTCTGCCCGTGGGATGTTCTGGAGGTTCGGGTCGTTGGATGACAGTCGTGTGGTCTTGGTGCTCGTGTGGTTCAGCTTGTGGTGAACGATCTTTGTCTCTGGGACAACACAAGTGAGCATCCCAGTGAACTCGCGCTTCTTCTCGTCGTACCGGACGTAGTAGGTTCCGATCTCTTTGTTCAGTGAGTTCCACCGACCATACAGCTTGAGGAACGGGATGTCCCTGAGTGCCAGTATGTCGATGATGTCACTGCCTGTACCGTAGATTGGTACGCCCTTACCGTCCGTGGTGGTTAGCTTCCACTCTGGGTTAGGCTTGGTGATCTGGGGCATCTCGTGGAAGAAGTCTTGTATCTTGGTCTTGCGCTCTCCCCAGCCCTTCATGTTCTTGAACTTGGGTTCGCCGTTCTTCTTGCCTGACTTGTAGGTGTCTTGACGCCAGTTCGCGTCCGCACCGTCACAGCAGTGCTCACATGTACCGTTACCAGTGGTGTGGTTTTGGCCCCGGCATTTTGGACACCGGGTGGGATCGTAGGTGGTATACACACCACTTTCAGTCTCGTAGTGGCAGTATTGTGGATCGACAGGTTCACCGTCAAACAGCGGCCACTTCTCAACAGTGCGTAACCGAGCGAACCCGTCTGGGCTTTCTGGGTCTTCATACTCTGCTGATTTCTTGTACCGTATGGTGCCACCATAGAGCAGGCAGGACACGTGTGTACCGCTGCCCCAGTTGAACGTCAGACCCTCTGGCATACCCTCGACGTATTGTTCTAGGTTTGCCTTGACCTCTGTGAAGTCCTTGTTGAGGATCGCTAGGTTCTTAGTGGCCCGTTCTGTGTCGATCTTGATGCCGTTGAACTCCATCTCGGAGGTGGCACACAGACCGTCCATGCGGAGTTGCACGGCACGGGTCATTCCGAGTTCTTCCATCTCCTTCAACTGACCGAGGTACACAAGTTCTGTGTTCCCGATGTCACCGGAGTTCCGACCCTCTTCCACAGTACCGATAAGGTAGTCCTCAAGGAGTTCTGGGTCGATCTCAGATGTCTTAACGCCTGCATCCCACAGTGCCTTCACACCGTCGATCTTCTTGCGGCCCCCGTATTCCTCAATGATCGCATCAAGCGATACCATCTGGGACTTCTGGGTTTGGCCGTTGATCAGGTAGTAGGCGTATTGGGTGCAGTGTATCCGCCCGCCCCTCTTGAAGAAGGCGTGCAGTGCCTCTGGGCTGAACCGCTTCTCGTACAGCAACTCGAACTTCGCGTTGTGTGCCACGATCACGTCGCAGTCATCAGGGATGTGTAGTGGCTTGCTGTCTTCTTTCGTTGGGTAGTGGGACATGGAACACTGAGGATCACCCTGCATCTTCCAACCACGCATGACGATCCAGTTCTCTGGTAAGAACGGGTTCGCCTTGCGCTTGTATTTGGTGTGGGTCTCAGTTTCCTCGTCCAAGATCATGTATCTGGACATGGTAACTCCTAGGGTTGTCGGACTACCTGACCATCCTTGTATATCCAGCCACCACTTGATGTGGGCAGGTTACGTGGGTTACGTGGTAGGAAGTCGGGGAATTTGTCTTGCATACGGTCGTGACGCTCTGCTGCTGTTGTACGTGTGTTTGTCAACGTGCGGTGGCCGAGGTCATACAAGAACTGTGGGGAGTGGTATGTGGTGTCAGTCTTGGGGCACCATGATACCTGACAGATACCGAAGTCACACCGATCCGCGATACCTTCGAGTGTCCAAGGCGTCCGCATGTAGATGATGTTCAACTCGAACCCAGCGTAGTTGATGGTGTACGCTTTCATCAGGTAGGCGTTGCGATCTGCGGCTAGGTCGGCTGGGTCAGTAGTCTCCAGTTCCTCTTGATCGAACTCAGGAACCGGGTCAGTGGGGAAACCTGAGATGAAGATGTCAACGTCTTTGAACGGACGACCAAGCGTTGTGTCACGCAGTGCCCCCCCAACAATGAACCAGTCACGGTCTGGGAGATTTGCAGCCATGTACTCCCGTGCTGCTGCTTTAGCTGCATCTAGGCCACACATGGGATAACAACCTCTTCGGTCATCTTAACTATGCGTATGTCCGTGACACAGACACCCAGCTTGTAGAGGTCCTCCACAACACCATGCATACCCCATGCGAACTCCGACGCAGCCCGTGGTATAACTGCTGAGTTCAATGACATGAACTCTTCCGATGCATGGGTATGCAACGGTGGATCAATCTCATTCATGTGTCGGCTTGACCACCGAACTTGGTACTTCGTAAGTTTCATAGTGTTCTCTTTTCATTGCGCATGGCCTTGAAGACCTCAGACAAGAGGTCCTCCAATGTGCCGTTGTTGTTGATGAATACGTCAGCGTCGGTGGGTAGGATCGACATACTGTCTTCGCCCTCTGGCGGTAGATGTAAGCTGCGATCCACCCACCAGATGCTGTCGAACAGCCCCGCTGCTTTGCCCGCCAAGAGTTCTTCTCGTCGGCGCATACCGCAATAGATGTTGTAGCCTTGGCCGAACATCTCACGTGCAGTGCGGGTCTCGTCTGGTGTGTTGTAGGCTTGGATCAGGTCCTTCCACAAAGCGCGGCGGTTGATCCTGTCTGCGAACATCATGTCAAAGTCGTAATACTCGTGCCCAATGTCGCCCCATATTGCGACACGCCCTACGAACTCCGAGGATGATATGAACTTGAAGCCAAAGCGATCACGTAGCATCTCAGCCACCGTGTCCTTGCCGTGTCTGCCGTGCCCTACAATCAGGATTTTGGGTTTCACTGGTCCCTCCATGCCTTGCCCTCCTTGATAGTAAGGATTGCCCGCTTTGCGTTCTTGTATGTGATGGTCATGGAGTGTGACCAACTTGACAGGCCCTTGTTGTAGCCCATGTCCAGCTTGCCGTAGACGCCACAGGTGTAGACACCTTCGATGATACCTGCTGTGTGGGTGTGCGCTGTGTTGGCTTTGCCCACTGTACGGAGGTTCTTAGGGCTACCCCGTGAACCGTTTGGTCCGAGGTGTCCGTGTAGACCTGCTTCGATCTCGTCAAGGATGCGGTAGCTGTCATCCTCTTGCAGGAACACACACTTCTCTTGGAACTCCTTGGTGAGGTGTGCCCTCAAAGCCGTTGTGAACGGGCGTGCCTTACGACCACCCTCACGTGCCAGATAGGAAGATACATTCATCTCATGCCAGAACCGAGCATTAACTGGGTCGTACATGGCAACGCTGTTCTTCAACCAAATCTCAATGGCTTGGTCGTGGTTACTGACGACGATGAAGTGCTTTGACCAGTGACGGAAGGCCATGTTGCAGAGGAAGTCCCCTACCCCATCGAACTCCTGCTGCACGCTGTCTTTACCAGTCAGGAGCATCTCATGCAGGAAGTGTGGGTCCTTGATGTTGTGGTGGTTGCGGGCTGTGAAGTCGATTGTGTCGTGGAAGAACTGCTCCCGTGGCCGCAACTGATCGACAACCCCAGTACCGTGTGCAAACACTGTCTCCAGCACTGCATGGTCCACCTTGTCCCAGTGAATGTCACCGTGGGTGATGGCTTCGATTGGGAACGGTGGCTCTAAGCTGCCCTGCTCTGTCCAGTAGGTGTCGAGGTCGTAGAAACCCCCATCCTTGTCGGCGTTAAGCTGACGTGCCCACCAGACACCCCGATCATCAACCTCAACAACCAGTGCCCCGAAGACATGGTGGAACTCTGCCACCTGTCCTGACGCCTTCTGGATGTAGTTCCGTGCTGTGACTGTGCCTGTTGTGTACAGGAACTTCGGTGGGTCCGACTTCATTGTCGGCACGCTCTCCATCATCAGCTTGGTGTGTGGGATGATACCGCTTGCCTTGCGGGTGTAGCCCTTGAAGCTGGACAGTGGGTTGATCCGTGTTGGTAGTATGTTCAACTCGCCGCACCAGATTAGGTCATCTGTGACCTCAAGGGGTTCATCAGAGATGTACGGTTGGATGCGGGGGTCGAACCATACGTCATCCTGATCGCTTGCCTCACCCGATCCCGGCTTGACTGACTTGCTGTCAAACGTGGACTTGTTGTAGGTGAAGCGGCTGATGTGCAGTTCCGCATCACGGGCCTGTGCATACTTCTCAAGTGCATTGAAGAACGGTTCATTGAGGAACGTGTTCGACTGTGCAGATGTGAATACAAAGGTGTGTCCTGTTGCACGTTGGCGGCGAGTGTCTGGGGCTTCGAGTACACCACGCACGATGGGTGCCGCGTCTTCCTCTTCTGGATGTTTCCAGATGTCTACGTCGATCTCATTTGCGAGTTCAATAAAGGCAGTAGTTGCGAACTTGTAGCCTTGCTCACGCAGGGTCTTCATTGCGATCACACGTGCCCCTTGGTTCATCACCAGTGCATCATACACGATGGATTTATTCAGTTTCATCGGGGGTTCCTTCTTCCGTGCCTACAGGCATCCCAACGATGTCGGAGTACCTTGCACGTTGTGGTTCATATTTGACTTCTGCTCGTGGGTCGGGCTTGGCACCCTCACGCCGCAACTTGTTCTTGGGCATACCGATGTAGCGTACATTGGACAGTCCCGGATCATTGCTTGCGCCAATCATAATCTGGAAGTCACAGGCACCTTGTTTACCTGTCTTGCTGTCCTTGAGCATACCCAGTGTTGGGAACTGCAAACCGTCGCCCTCGTTGCTGATCTGACTGGTAGCGATACCAGCGTGCTCATGCTTAACGGCTAACTCACGGCCCCACTGATACATGCGCTCAAGTCCTAGGTCGGTGCGTGCTGCGTCCCCAAACCCTCGGATGTTGTCGATCATATCGTACACGACAAGTCCCGGCTGGTTGGTCTCCACGATACCTTCAACTGTGAAGTTATCAGCGTTGTGGATGTCGATGACGCGGATACGATCCAACGACCCCATGATGTCGCGGTACGCCTCTTTGAGCAGACCTGCTGTGTTCAGCTTGATGAGTTCACTCATCTGTGCGCCGAGTGCAGACTGGTACAGTCGCGGGATGATACGTTTTCCCGGACCCTCGTTGTTCAACCAGATTGCACACTGTCCAGTAGGTAGCTGTGAGGCGAGGTGTGTGAGTTCACTTGCGATGAACGTGGTCTTACCCTTGTCAGGTCGGCCAGCAACGATACCAAAATCTCCCGGTCGTAGCTTGCGTACACTGTCGTTCATGGCCTTCAATCGCCAACTCAATCCGAAGTCACTGACTTCCTCATTAAGCAGGTCACCGATGTCATCCCTGATGAAGTCGATCTCTCGAACCCCTGCATCAGTTTTGAACTCATCTAACATCTGAGACATGATGCCTTGGATGTTTGGCAACTCCCCCGCATCGAAGCGGGATAGTGCATTCGCTAGTTGTGTCCCCAGTCGTAACTCAAGCATCGACCGCATGATCATGCCGCGCTCTTTGTCCCCCACATCAACTGACAAGGCGTTCTCGATTATCTTCTCGAAACCACTACGTTGTTCTGTTGATAATGTGGGATGTCGTGCTCGGAACATAGGTAGGAATGTTCCATGGTCGATCTTGTCGTGTTCGGGGAGTTGGTCAAAGTAGTATTGGAAGTCATTCAGTAGGGCGTTGGTCTGCCCATCCATTGCTGCTTCTGGTACTCGTCCTTTGACCTTGTAGAAGTCTGCGCGGTATTTCGTGATGCGCAGGAGGTTTAGGTCAATCATCTAATGACTGTCTCCTTTGTGTTCTGCGATAAGCCCCCTTATGACGCGCCTGTGGAGCACCTTGGGGTCCTTGTCAGTTCTAATGCGTGAAACTGTTACGGGGTGAAGACCCATGCGACCGCGTAGTCTTGTGTACGCCTTGTCGCCTGCTGCATCCCCATCGAACCAGCCGATGACCTTATCCCGACCGTCAGCAATTTCTGCGGCCTGTTCTGGGGAAATGGATGTGCCTAGGACCGCCACAGCGGTGCCACCAGCACGGTCAATCGCAATCGCTGACAAGATGTCCTCAACAGCGATCACAGGCACCAGTGGGCGGCGTTTGGGCCAGTACAGCACCCCTGACGTGCCTAGCATCCGGTACTTCGGACGTTCCCCGAATACTGCGCGGCCAAGTAGGCCACCTTTGATCGGGATTAGCACTCTGCGGGTCTTCTCGTGCCACTTCATGCCATACTTGGCAGTGGCTACTTCGGGTGTAAGTCCACCCTTGAGGGTCCAAAGAATAGCTTCTGGTGGACCGTCTGATATTGCAAGTGCGCCGGCAGGCATTCTTGGTTCAGTCTGCCCCGCCAGTCGATCTTCTTCTCGTCGGGTTGCCAAGATGGCATGTATGCTACGTTCCCCATGGGGTTCCCACTCTTTGTGCCCACACCGGAAGCATGGGCCTAGGTTGATGCCTCTGTGGCTGTTGCTGATGAAGGTGCTGGGGTCAGTACTGCAACATACGACCTTGCGCTTTGACCCGATTGGGAGAGACTGTGCGACGGTTTGCCATTTCTGTGTCATCTGCGTCTTTCTCGAATAGCTGCATCAACACAACACCGTTGCGTCGGTAGGAGAGCGCACTGGGTGATGTGAGTTGCCCGTGGTCTGCACTCAGTACGGCCATGGCGGGTTGCTTTGCTTTGGAGAACGTGCTCGTGATCATAATGCAGTCGCGGGTTGTCTCACATAGGAGGTCACCGTCCTGTTCGATGAACCCTGCGATGGACTGCATTGCCTCAGTGTGTGTCTTGGTGAGGCGGCGGAGGTGTCCGAACTCTTCTGTTGCTAGGTTCATCACATCGTGTGTCATAAAGCATCGCCGTTGTAGGCGGCAGTACGCTTGGCTCAGTTCAATGTTGTTCATGGGTTCTCAGGCTCCAAAAGTGTGGGCATCTTACGGGATGCGTTTTTGTTGTACTCCGTGATCATCTCTGTGAGGTCTGCACGGTCGGCAGGTGTCATGGCATGGATGCCGTGGTACACGCTGTAAACGAGGGCACGTGAGCGCCTCCGTTGTTCAATTTCTGGGCGGCGGTTCACTGTGCTGCCTCAAAGGCATCATTAGTTAGAAATTCGAGTTGGCCACGGTGATCACGAAGTGCGACCTTCCACCCCTGCATTGCTCCGCGAAGTTTGTGCGGGAACAGGCGGTAGGCTACGATGCCCTTCTGACCAACCATGTTAGCTGCCACACGGTCGGCGGTACTGTCTTGAATGAAGACTGCTGGGGTGGTGTCCATGGTCATGCCACCGAGATCAGTGAGGTCATCAGTGGGAAGGTCGTGCGACGATCCATGAGGCCCTTGGTTGTGTGCATGTAGACGATCCGGTCGTCTTGCGGTGTCTCGCCTGTTTCGATGTCACGGACGAATACCCGTCCGAATGGGACCTTCTTCTTGATCTTGGTACGGCGGGATGAAGAGATTGCACGGCGTCGGGCACGGGGAAGCACCCGCTCTGCGTCGGTTAGATTAAACATGGGGAAGTCCTTTGGTGTCAGCCAATCAAGGGCGGGCAACTCACAACGACACACCAACCAACTACCCCTGACCCTTGCGGAGGTCTGGGTTACGCTGTGGCCGCAAGATCACTGTAGGGAACGTACCTACAGGCTGATGTGTCTCTGAGAGTTGCCCATGAAAAAGGCCCGCCACAATCAAGTGACGAGCCTAGCATCTCGGCGGTGCAGCTTATGCTGTCTTCCGCCTATGGGGTGTGGTCTTAGATGTCTGCGAGTGGGTCCGAGGTAACGACCGGATCAGCACTCACGACTGCCTCTGCCTTCGCCTTTGGCGCTGGCTTTGTTACTGGTGTCTCGCCACCGTCAACTGCTTCAACAGCGGCACCATAGGACTGGCGTGTCGGCTTGACGATCAGGCCGAGGTCAACTGCTTTGTTCAAGTACCCGCGCACTGTCTGTGCAGTCGGGACTTCTTTGCCCATCCGTGTGGCGGCGGCGATGATGTGGTTGATTGTCAACTCTGGGTGGCCAGCTTCTGCACCAGCGGCAACAATGGCAGCATACTCGCGGGCCATGTCGTCAGTCTCGGTGTTCAGCTTGCTTGCCAGTTCTGGTGGCAGGTCGCTCAGGTCGGTGAAGTCAAACGGGTTCTTTGATGGTGTATTAGTCATGTGTCTCTCCATGGGTTGTGTGTATTGTGGCGTACAGCGTTGTTGCTGCTTAGTCCACGTTTGCGGTTAGCCACCTGCCTAAATGCTTCAATGTTATCAAAGAGCACTTAGGTCCGGGTTAGCCAGTCTATGCCCCTGTTATTGCAGGAACTGTTGCGTCCCCTAGGGACTGCCAAAGGTATCATTTTCCCCTTATTTTACAGTGTCTTGGGTTGCTCATGTGGCTAACCTTTCTGAGGGTTAGCCATGTGTGGTGTAGGATTTACCCTACTTTTTCATGGTTTTCACCTCTCCATTGCTCTATCGGCAAGACCTGCTCTTGCAAATGTGCTCGTGTACTTCTCAACTTCTGCGAGGGTCTTATGCCCAGTCACAGCCATGATCTCGTGTGGACTTGCTCCAGCTTCTGCCAGTCTCCTAGCACACGCCTTACGCAGACCGTGGGCAGAGCATTCGGACAAGCCTGCTGCATCGCACCACTTACGCATCATGTTTCCAAGCCCTGCGGCAGACCTTTGTTGCCCCGCTTCCGTTTGTAGGAATGTCTTGGGCATAGGTGTCAGCCGATCAAGCCGCTTGGCGAGTTCGGGGTGCACTGGTATGTCAACCAGCACGCCATCTCGTGTCTTCATCTTCTCGCGCTGGTAGCGTATCCGCTTACCATCAGATGAAAGGTTATCCGGTCCTAGCTGCACTGCATCCACACGGGCAGCGCCAGTGTAGAGCATGAGTGCCATAGCTAGGTCAGCGCCTGACCCTATAGGCCACCGCTTGAAATATGTTTTGATCTCTGCTTCGTCCCATGCGTGGAAACCAGTGCTGCTCTTGGAGGCGTACTTCTTCACGCCCCGTGCAGGGTTGGTCTCAATCCATTCGAGGCTGTCCATGGCATGGTCGAGGAACAGACACAGTAACCGCAAGATCATGTTAGCTGCTGCTGGTTTGTCTGCCTTGGTGGCCATAAGGCGCTTCACTACACCACGGGTGATGTCTTCCACTGCCCTATGGCCATGCTCTTCACGTAGACGTTCTGCCACCAGACGATAGTTGCGCTTGGTGGTGTCCCCTAGCTGGGTATATTGTGCAGACTTGTACCACTCAACAATCAATTCATTGAGCGAGTGCTGGCCCTGCATCAAGGAGGGACCACTGTGCGGAGCCTGAGAAGCACGCTGTGCGGCCCCTCCCTGTGGCAAGCGTTCCCCCTTGACTGCGGCTGTATAGCGCCTGATGAACTCATCACTGCCATAGTCCGTACCCAAGTTAATGGTCATGTCCCTACTCCGATAACGCCAGCGCAATTTACCGTGGCGGTCTTTGTAGTGGCCTACATTAGGGAACTCTTGTGTTCTCAATTTAGATGTCACTCCAGCTTGAGGTTGCTTTGATTTGCGGGGCATCTGCACTGTCTCCAAAATGAACAACTGAACGTCCATCAGGATAGTGGCTAACCGAGGTTGCTGTCAACCCTCTCTTTTGCCCCGCTTCAATAGTGTTCTCAATCATCTTGAGTGATGCCCTTGCACGCCTCATGTGTGTTACTCCGCTGCGATTGCATGTTGCTTGTCCATGACGTGGATGGACTGTGATGGTGGGTTAGAGTTCTCACCGTTGACGTGATCAGGGTTACCATGTGCCGCCATCCAGTAGATGTCTAGGTCATGGCGGTACGTGTATCCGGGAGCGGCCAGCGCCTGCTCTTCTGTTACCTGTGTCATGTTGCCCATAGGCTCGTAGTGACCATCTGCCCACGCTAGGCCGCAGTACATCTTGTTGCACTCACTCACGGTCATAAAGCAGTCTTGGTTGTCCACGTACCCCGATGGACGAATAAGGCGGTCGAAGTCATCCATACGTGCAATGAAGGATGGTGAGGTATCCCCTTCCCAACCGCCTGTGCAGGACACTGGCTTTGTGTTGCTTCCCTCGAACAGGTCTTCCACTGCCATCAGGCGTGCGGCTGTCGGGTTGTCGATCTCGAAGATGATGAATGTATGCATGGTGTTCTCAGGCTCCATTGGGTGTCATGCGGAAGTGCATGGTGAGGGGCACAACACTGTGTGCCCCCTGCGATGCTTTCCTAGTCTTGGTCGGTGAACGCACTTACTGTGCGGGCGTCCATGGACTGCTCAACTGCCTCTTTGGCTTCTTTAAGCCCACAGTCTGTTGCGTCACGCACTAACTTGATCATGCTGATCTTGTTGCACATATCTTGGTCTGGTCGGAAGCACTTCGCCAAGTCTTGTGCAAGTTTGAGTGCAGTCGGACGTGGCCTGCCCCCATCCCCAAAGAAGTCCGCGATGTCCTGCTTTGTCAACGCAACGGCGAGTAGCTGCTGGTCGTCATAGCTGGCGAGTTGTTCAAAGATTGCGTAGCCGCTGCGGGCACCTTGTTCGATGATGTATTTCATGTTGCTCTCAGGCTCCATTAGGGGTTATCGTGATATGGGACACGTCACTAAGTTGGTTAGCGCCTATCAGCGGCACCTACGGCATTGCATAACTCCACCCCTAGAAGGCTTCATCGTCTGCACTGTCGTCATGTTCCCATGCGTCCATGGGCGTTCCTGTTAGCTAAACAGGCCCAACTTAGTGATCTATCTCAGTGCACCCGCCCACCATGCCTTTAGACGGTGTGTCCAAGCATGGTGGTACAGGTGGGCTTCTTTCCTACGGGTGTCACACCGCTTCAATCATGTGGGTTGCCAGCCCCGCCACTAGATGCCGACAAGCATCACGATCTCATTATGTTTCTACGTGACACCCAGCGCCCATTCACGAGCACCCAGTACGCCTTGCTGCGGTGATGTTGTGCAGTGTGCATCTGGGCAATGTCTGGCCTGCCCATCATGCTCTCCCCCTTCGCATATGCTGCGAGGGCGTCCGGTGTGCATGTCGATGCGATGTAATTGTCCCAGTGGGTATCCGACAACGTGCTTGGGTGGTTGTTCATCGTTCATACTCCGCTTGGCTTCGTAGGTCTTCTATTTCACCGTTGGGGATGTAGTGCCCACTCAGTAGGTCACGGAGTGCACTACGGTCTGCCCACAACTTCTCTACAAGCTGTATGAGCATCTTACTGTGTTCGGTGTAGCGCATAGTACCCGTGTCAATTCCCTTGAACACTCCATCAATGTACTCACCGAACTGGTCAACAAGTGCAGCTTCTGCTTGTGCGTATGTAGGGAAGGTTTCTTCCCCTACCTGATACACAATCTTTTGTTCAATGTTCATAGTTCATCCCACCCGTACTTTGGTGCCCAGTCCTCAGAGCGATCAACAGGCCGCGTCACAGCCGCTCTGGTGCGCTTCACGCCACGTTGTAGGGCTTTGCCTACCGAGAGGACGCCAGCCATCACCAGCCCTGCTAGGATCGCTATCAGCATCCCTGTGAGCGTACCGGATAGCACCAGCATCATGGCGATGGTGAAGATCAGGTCTGTGGCCGTGGCGCGGCGGAGGATATACCCCCAACCGACACAGCGAGTGACCGTTAACAGGAAGCCTGCAACGCAGACCAGTGACATCAAGAAGATTATTCCAATAGACATCTCAGTAGTCCTTCCCTTGGGCTACTAGCACTTCACGTGCCAGTTCCAACACACCACCAAACAGCACAAGGTCTGCGGGGTCAGTTTCATCAAGCATTGCTGCAACATCGTCTTCCTCTGGGTCATCACCACGTCCCATAGGCGAGGGGCGGAACTGCCATTCAGCAGGCACAGCCTCTTCATGGTGGAAGGTCAGACTGTCCGCGATACGGAACATCCATCCAAGTACGTTACCCCAGATGTCACCATCGGTTGTCAGGCGGAACTCACGCACCAAGGCGTCGAAGTCATGTTCATAGGTCATGCTGTCACCACTTTCTTAATTTGAGGTCCGTTGTCGATCTCCACGAGCATTGCATCGCTCTTGCGGTCCAGATCACCAGCGGTAATTCGGGTGACAGTACGCTCGTAAGCGGGCCACTCTTCTGCATATGACGGCCCAGCATCAAGCCAGTCCATGTAAGCACGCACACCCTGCACACGCAGTTGATCAGTTGAGTGATCGTTGCGGGCAATACGGCGTGACACCATCGACGGTTCATTGTCTCCGAACCAACCGCGCCATGTGAATGTCACGTACTTATAGCCATACGTTACCTTGATGCAGTGACCCGTAGATCGCTGCACTGTCTCAGGAATGAAGTAGTTCATTGTGTTCTCAGGCTCCAATGAGTTATGCACTAATCCCGTGCACTAGGAATAGCCCAGTTTAAGGTCATGGGGGACCACTGCTCGCCGCGCCTCGACCGGCTGACGAGTGGGGCATACACTGCCCACGATACTTGTAAACAACAGTGCATAATACAAGCTGTACATAAGGGAAGTGTGATAACACGCTTAGGCTTATTGCCCGTATATCCCAAGTCTGAGTTGGGCCGAGGACTTACATAGCTGTCAGGTAGAGCGGTTCCACACTGCCCATATGTGCAGCCTGCCCATTACAGGCAAGCTACTCTGGGAGGAATTACATAGCCCGTGGTGCACCTAGCAAAGCCAGCACAACCACGATCACAACGATATAGGTGTCTGAGTTACGTGCCCAGTGTTCACGGACCAACCGGATCAATCGACTAGGCCCAATTCGGATGCCATCTTGCGGAACGCTGTAGCCTGAGCAGGTGACAGCTTGTCACCCTTATCTGGGTCCACATTGTCCATCTTTGTCAGAATGGCTTTGATAGCCTTCGCAGCGTCGAATGGGATGTACTGCTGTTCGGGCTTGTACTCAGTCCACGACTTGACACAGGCACCTTCAAGGTCAAACGCACCTTCTTTGTCATGCTTGAACACTTGGGCTTTATCGTCAAAGGTCACCTTACCATTGGCCAAGATGAACTCACGGAGTGCATTCACACGGCTACCCTTGGGCATACCATCGACCAGCTTGTTCACAAGGGTCACGTCGCCATGTTCAGCGTGGTGTGCCATGGCACTGATAGCAGTCACATGAATGTCATGGTCCAGCTTCTTACCACGTGATGTAATCGACGTGATAGCCTTAGCGATGTTGTCAGTCCCAACAATCAGTTTGATTGCAGGTGCATTGTTCTCAGTTGTCTTAGTCATTGTGTTCTCAGGCTCCAATAGAGGTTATCATGCGGATTACATGGTAGGGTAGCGCAGTAACGCTATCCAGCGATGTTATCCAAACTTGTGAAGTAGCATACCAAACAGTCCGGTAGCAGCAAGCATTACCCCAACAGGGTTAGTATTCAGTAATTCAAACATATCTCAGGCTCCAATGTGACAGTCATATAAAACACTCATTCAGTGGAGTGCTTAACCGGACTGTCAGTCCAGTTGATACCTTGAGACAACGGAGGGAACCGCCAAGTATCGTGTCAGTGAACTAGCGCGGTATTCAGCACTCACATTCAACCTGTTAAAGCATCCTGTTAAACCGAACATTGACCCATGTTCTCTAGCGTTATCGCGCCACCATATATAGAGGGACTTAGCCTCTTATGTTACACTCTTGCGGATTACTCGGCTGGGTGTGCATCCCCGTATAAACAGCGTG
>Ga0070747_1000079_pt1 | contig 43123 bp, 58 predicted proteins | sample VirMetDEL_Mar_31_FD_77321 | JGI IMG/M metagenome (GOLD analysis project Ga0070747, IMG submission 77321) | Aqueous microbial communities from the Delaware River and Bay under freshwater to marine salinity gradient to study organic matter... | ecosystem: Environmental > Aquatic > Marine > Coastal... | reverse complement strand
TCCAAAGTCTGTTATAGTGCCTGTGGCTGTACCTGTTTCAGTCTTAGTTCCACTTGTTAGATCGAAGTTTACAAAGTCGGTTCCCACCCCGCCAGCACCCACCTGTAACGCAATACCGTCATATCCGCCTGCCTTTGCGAACACGCTGTATGTGTACTCAAGGCCATCTGTAAGAGTTATAGCTTGGTCAACGCGGTGCGTATTATTATCGACACTAGCCACAAGCAAATCAGCGGTTACAGCCCCGTCAGGAGCAGTAGTCGCATTTGCAGTAACACTAGCGCGAACAACGGTCCAAGCAGCATTCGTAAAGTCTTCAGAATACGTCAGATAGTTATGCGCATTCCAAGCCGCTGTGGTAGGGTCGTAAACCTTGTGGTTACGCCGTGGAAGATACACCGCCGCTGTCGTTGTGGGGGTGTACGTCTCCGAGCCAACCACACGGTCAGCTAGGGGAACAGGGGCCATGCCGCCAAGGTCGGAAAGGTATACGTGTGCGCCCCAAGCGTAAACACCAGATGCTCCGTCTCCTACTGTAGCTGTGCTATCTAAAGGGGTCACTCTTGCAGAAGGGCTAGCAGGTGTCGAGTTAGATAGATCCCCTACCGTAACTAACCACCAACCATCGCCTGTGGAAACTGCTGTGGGGGTATATGATCCAACCGGACTAGAAAGTGACCCGTCAGTGAGGTCTATTGTCACGCTGGCCTCAATATCGGGCGCGCCGCCGTTTACTCTTATAGAGGCCATGTCGAACTCACCAGCCTTTAGCCAAACACTAAACACGTTTGTTGCGGCCCTTGCTGGGTTTGTATATGTACGGTTTGCGTTTGTAGTGCCCGCCCCAAGCGTTGTTGCGTTGTCTACTATAATTTTGTCCGCTGTTACACTACCGTCTGGTGCGGCAAGTGCGTCCGTTGATATAGTTAAGCCCACCTGCGACCAAGTGCTAAAGTCCTCAGAATACGTCAATAGGTTATGCGGTCCCCACTTCAACAGCCCATCGCTGTCAGTCATGGTCGCCAAGGATGTGCGGTTGTGCGTCACAATATCAGAAAACGTATCGCCGACTGTACCTGCCAAGGCATACCGCTCATTCTGCATGTCCAAGATTGTCTTCGGCAGAATGCTGTTTGCTACATAAATGTAGGCGACATCGTTCGAGAGAATTGCGCGAGTGGCTGTGCCAGACAACAGACGCTCCGTGGTGTCGTACCAACCATCAGGGAGGGATGTGAGCCGCAGAGGCCATAGGATTTCCGCATTTACTGGCGTGACAACCCCATTGACCAGAGCCGCCGCAGCCACCGCGTCAGAAACAGATGCAGCCGCCGCTGCTGCGCTGCTTGCCGCTGCTGCCGCGTTTGCAGGAGCGGAAGCAACCTGTGTAGAAACCCCTGCAACCGTGGTCACGTCGGCGATGTTGCTGGCGACTGTGCCGATGTCCGCACCGTCCGCAGCGACCGTAGAAACGGCTGCGTTGATGCCGGAAACTGTGGTGACATCAGAGGCAATACCTGCGACAGTCGTGACGTTTGCGTTGATGCCTGCAACAGTCGTGATGTTAGCCGCGATCGGTGCAAGTGTCGCGACAGACGTGCTGACACCGGCAACCAGACCAATGTCTGTGCCGTCCGCAGCGACCGTAGTCACGTCTGCAGAGATGCCTGCAACAGTCGTGATGTTAGCCGCGATCGGTGCAAGTGTCGCGACAGACGTGCTGACACCGGCAACCAGACCAATGTCTATGCCGTCCGCAGCGACCGTGGTAACGGCTGCAGAGATGCCTGCCACCGTCGTCACATTCGCTGAGATGCCTGCGACTGTGTTCACGTCGGCGATGTTGCTGGCGACTGTGCCGATGTCTATGCCGTCCGCAGCGACCGTGGTAACGGCTGCGTTGATGCCGGAAACTGTGGTGACATCAGAGGCAATACCTGCGACAGTCGTGACGTTTGCCGAGATGCCTGCCACCGTGTTGACGTTAGCTGTATTGCCTGCAACGGTCGTGACGTTCGTATCGATCGCTGCGACAGAGCTTACGTCTGCAGAGATGCCTGCGACTGTTGCGATGTCGGCAGCGTTTGTGTTGACTGTTCCGATTGCGGTTTCGAGGCTCGCGACTGTTGCGATCTCTCCGCTAATTCCGGCTAGTGTGTTCAGGTAAAGCGCAAGCTGGTCCTGATCGACGACGTTGAACACGTCAGCCTTGACTGAACGCCCGATCGCCTCGCCCTGATCTTGTGCTATCCGGTAGAGGTCGTCGTACTTTTGCTCGAGGAGTGACGGAGAAACCACACCTCTGTTCTGCAGATCCAGACCCTGCGTGAGAACGACTGCCCGCGTGAAGGCAACCTCCTCAGTTGATGTCGGAGCCGTGCCAAATGTGACCGTGCCGCCTGACACGTTGCCCGCGCCAGTCACAGTGTAATCTGTCGTCAGCGTCTTGGTTGTCAGCACTTCGGTCGAAGTGTTCCGAACCGTGACGACAAGCTCTGTGTCCGCCTCGATCAAGAACCCGTATGTGAATGCAACCGTGGAGCCGTCTCCGGCCTCTGGTCCTGATCGTGGTGTCTGGGCAGTGATGGTCATAGGCGTGTCTCCTTTGGATGCACCTTACAGGTTTTCCAGCGTTTCGTAAACAAGTTCGCCGAACAGTCGACGGCTAATCTTTTCAAGTCTTTCGTCGTCACCGAGTGAAGGATCGAACGTGTCTTCCATTAGCTTGATCAGCTGAGACATTGGCAAGCCCAGTGCGATCGCTGCGCCCTCTGCCATGTCTGCCGCGTTGCCTGCTGGGTCTTTACCTTCGACCAGTAGATCCCGACCCGCGACGAACGCCTCGGACACACCACCGACTGATGATGAGAATGGACCTTGGATGTCGCCGAACCGGAAATAGCTCATTGCCTCACGGCCGACGGGGAACAGAGATACCGGAGCGAACAGCGTCTTGCTGTACATGCCACCCCATGTCTCGTCGTCTTCCTCGTCTGGCATGCCTTCCTTGATAAAGGTGTAGGCGATCTCGTCTGCGTACAAGATCCACATTGCTGCAGCCATTTGCGCGCCGAGAACTTTATAGTGCTGCGCTTGGTACGCCTTGCCCATGCCGCGCGACGCGAGGTACGCGCGGTTCAGCTTCATGTTCATGAACGAATACAGGAACGTCGCCATCGTGATGGCAGCGTTTGGATCTGCGTTGCCAAGACGGCCACGCTCGATATTGCTTCGGTCACCGATCCGGCCCGAGCCCTGTGTCGACCGGACGGTCTTGTCGGCAAACGCGACAGCTGCAGCAGGTGACTGGCCGCCGGTGACAGCTTGGTCGTAGGCACCGAGCCACGTCGGCAGGTCAGCCGCGTAGAACTGCGTATACTGGATCGCCATGAACGCCCACGGTAACAGTGTCTGCTGCGCCTTGGTCAAGGTTCTACCAAATGTTGATTGCGGGACGCCAAGATCAGAGTTAAGACCTGTCAGCTCGCTCATGTCCGTATTGAATGTGCGGATGCGCTCGACCATAAATGGCGATGCCTCGTATACACGATCACGCGCCTCCGGTTTGAACATATGCCCATAGCCGCGCATCATGTGCTTCGGCCCGACTTCGACCAGAGAGTTGACCACGCCTGTGAGCTGAATGACCGCCGTGGACATATTGAAACCCATTGCCTGCGCCGACACAGAGCCACGCATCCAGCGAATGAACTTGGCTCCGGTGTGTGCCATCAGACGATGCTCGCCGATCGCGATATCTTCCAGCCAAGACTTCATGTAGATGCTGTCGTTTCCGCGCTTCTTTGTGTTCAGGATCTCCTTGAACTTGTCATTGTAGATGATCTTGCCCGCGTTCTGTACAGGCTCGCCCAGCTCCAGATCGTGCAGCACGTTGAAGACATGGTTCGAGATGATCGATGGGTCCAAGAGGATCTTCTTGTTGTTGACCTTGTCCAGTCGCGCCTTCTTGTGACCGGCCGGTGTCTGCGCCTTCAGGAACGAACCAGCCTTACCCTCGAGCAAGAGGCTCGCGCGATCGATGTTCTCTGCGCTGTTGGACAGCTCTTTGTCGTACCGAATAGGGAAGTACCCACCCGTCACGAACTCAGGCGCGCCGCTGATCATCAGCTCATGCTTAACCTTGCCGGTGCGCAGGCCGGTCAGTTTCCGGTGCGTCTCGTTGATCTCTGGCCAGAAGCTGTCGAGATAATCCCAAGTGTCCTGCACGAAACGCCACTGCTTCTCTGTGAGCGTACTATTAAGAACACCCTGTAAGGCGTTGATATCATACTCAATTCTCTGAGCGTTGCCTGCGTTTCCAAGGTTCAGAGCAAACATGAGCAAGTCCATTGTGGACAGTTTGTCGCCGTTCAGCTGCGGGTAGACCTTGTGATCGCGTGATAGCTTGGAGATGCCCTTGGACCCGCCGAGGATGGCGAAGAGATTGTTCATGTCCGTCGCGGCTGCCTGCCTGCGCTGGTCAAGCCGATCGAGCGCCCTGTCGATCGGGAGCTTGACCGCATTGTACAGCGTGCCGAGCTTGCCTGCACCGACGCCACCGTGGTCGATCTCGTCGATCAGTGCGTCTGGGTTCATCAGCGTGTGCCGGATGTTCTCTGTGTTAAAGCCGCCGCGCGAACCGAGTGAACGCTCGACTGCCTTGCCGCGAATGTTCTCGCCGACCAGAACTTCGATCTCGCCCAAGACATCAGCCAGCTCCATCTTGCCGCGCTCTGTGTCGATGCTGGTCGCCTCGCGGCCCATGTGGATAATGTTGTCGACCGTGTCCATCACAGCCATAAGCTCGGCACCTTCGATAGTGCTGTAGTGCCGTGGCGTTGTCGACAGGATGGTGCTCGGGTCGAACGCAACGCTCGCCGACAATGCGTTCTGCATCATCTCGGCGTGGAAGCCCGCAAGGTCTGCAGTCTTCTTTGCCTCTTTAGGTCCAAGCACACGCATGTCGTATTTGTCGAGGATCGTGTCGACCGCGTCCATGTAGTCTGGCCCGATTGCCTTCTGCGTTGTCGTCTTCTTCAGGCGCTGTGTCCGCTTGCGGAAGCTCTCGATCTTGCGTGCCTGCTCGCGTGCTGCGCGGTACAGGTGATCTGCCTCGAGCTGTTGCTGCTTGGCCACTGCCGCAGCCTTGAGGGCTGCCAGTGACTTGCCTGTCTGGCGTTCCGCTGTGGATACCACCTTGGCAAACTGGCGCTGCGCCTCACGGGACGCCTTCTGCGACGCGCGCAGATACTGGCGATAGTTCATGATGTCGCGAACGACCATCGTCTCCAGCGCGCGCTCCGCCTTGTCAGCTGCGATCCTGTTGAGAACCTGCCAGCGTGTTGGCTTGCCACCGGCCTGACGCTGCAGCTGTGAGATCTCGCGCGCCACCAGCTCATTGCGGGCTGGGTTGTTAATGGCCGCTTCAGCTTCTGCCTTGATCGCTGGCTCTGTCATGTCGGACAGCATCTCGCGATCGACTGTTTCGCGCGCCTCTTTGTCGATGGTCTTCTCGATTGGTGGCGTTGACCGGATGGCGTTGACCATCGCACTGGCGTTGCGGTAGCCGAAAGTCTCTGCGACGAGGTCAGGATCTGAGCCGCCGTCCATGTACAGGTTCTTCTTGGTGCCGTGCTGCGATGACTTCAGATCGTCCAGAATAGCAGGGCCAAACATCTCGACCATAGCCGCCTTGTTCAGTCGCGCGCCGTCGCCGTAGTCTTCACCGCGCCCACCGAGTGCAGCGATCATCACGTATTCGCGACGCACTGCGACCTCGTCAGCCACCTCGAGTTTAACCTGCTCGAGACGCTTCTTGTATTCCTTTGTGCGCTGACGACGGATCTTAACCATCATGGCCTCGAGAGCCTTGCCTTGTGCAGACGCATCGCTGCGCTCCGCAGAACGCTGGTATGTCTCGAAGTCCTGCTCGTTCATGTCGCCGGTCTCTTTGAAGAGAGGCTTCGCGTCAGCATACTCCCGAGCCGTTGCCAGCTCTTCGTCAGTCGCCACAAGTCTGTCCATGACGTCGCGGATCTCAGGCGTCAGGTCTGCGCGCGATAGCTTTGCGCCCTTGTAGATGTAGGACAGCCACCGAGCGAACCGCGCGAACGCAGCCTTCAGTGTCGGCGTCGGAGCCGTGCCTTGCATGAGGTAGGTCTCGAACGTCTCGGCCCACATCTCTTGCTGCTCTGTGGTGTACGTCGATGTGTCGGAGGCTTCGCGCCCCATCCACTCGTTGATCTTGATCAAGTCCTCGCGCATGCCCTGTGGAGCCTCGGCCATCGTGGCCAGCCCTTGGAATGCCTCGAGGAAGAAGTGACCGCTCTCATGGAGGAACGTGGACAGGTCGCTATTCTTCATCAGATCGATGATGGCTGTGCCGTCCAAAACGCCCTCAGTTGGGATCGTGATGAGGCCGCGCTGGCCTTGGGCAAGCGTGCGCGCTGGGGCATCGTCTGCCGCGACGTTCTCGGTCCATGTCCACTTTGGGAGCAAGCCTGCTTTCTGGTCTGCAAAGACAGTGTCCTCAACAGATGCAGTGCGGTTGGCCTCACCATTCGGGCCATAGTTTAGCCAGCTGTTCTGGCCGCGTGTCTCTGTTGTGATCGCAGCGACAGCAGAGCCGGTAAACAGACGCTGGTGCGCCTGCCATGCGTTCTCTTCGCCGCGCGCGCGGAAGCCCGTCCACTCGATGCCGTGGCCGAATGCGTCGTGAACAGCACGGAAAAGGTCGTTCGCATATACTGGACGCATCTCGCCATTAGGACCAAGGGGCCATTCAAAGCCAGTCTCTGCTAAAAGGGGGTTAGCGTCTGAGCTGAAGTCTGCGTCTGTGCCAAAGCCCTCTGCCGTGGAGAATACACCCATAACCTGATTGTCGCGGGTGTCGAACAACGCGTTCCAAGGAGAGGCAGCATAGTCCTGTCCTTCTTTGGTGCTTGGATCGATGAAATAGAACTCATACCCAGCGTCAACCAGTGCCTCATATTGGGCGACTGTCTGCTGGATCAGGTTCTCATATGCCTCCCTGACCGCTGGGTCATTCGGGTTGTGTTCCATCGCCTCATATTCGTCAGCGACGCGCGCGGCAAACTCTGGGTTTACTTCGACGAACTCTGCTTGTCGCTTGAGGTCGATGCCGTTTGCTTCGGCGTATTGCTCTGCGACTGCGACAAGTCTCGGGTCTGGGCCAGAAACGCCTCGGACTGTCGGCGCGCCTTCAAGCGGCGATAGGCTCCCGCTTGTTGTTCTTCCTCCTGCGTCACCACCGACGCGCCCTTGGACGACTGCTGCGTCTGGAGATCCTGCTCCTCCTGCGCCACGTCCTGCGGCATCTGCTCCTCCAGCAGATCCCAGTCGACTTCTGACAAGGTTTCGCGCTGCGTTTCCGTAGTCAGGTGCTTCGTCGTCTTCATAGCTTCTTACCTCTTCGCCCTCGGGCTTCTTAGCCGTATCATACAACAGCTTCTCAGGATACCACAATAATGCCTGCAAGTCAGCCATCGTGAGGGCTTCCATGCCGGTCTGTTGCTGCAATCTGGTCAGCGCATCCTTGAACGCCCCGCGCAAGAACGTGCGTTCCTTTGCTCCGGCCGGTGCTTCGACCTGACCGTCCATATATTTTGCAAGAGCGTTGCCAAGTTTGCGGATGGCGTCTCCGCTTGGCAAGGTGTTAAGCTCTGCGCGCCAGCTCGGCACCATAGACGCCTTGGCGATATCTGCTGCGAAAGTCCGCGCGGCGTCGTCGTTCATCCGCTTGCGTATTGTGATGTTGCTCTTTTCGAAAAATGCTTTGACGGACTTGAACTCATTCTCGCCAAGATCAGAAACAGCTGACTTCAGATCGGCAGTCTTTTGCGCGACCATTGGCTCGTTGATGCTGATAAGCGTACCGCGCCAGCGACCGACCGAACGCATCAACCAGCGATCCATAGTCAGGCCATCAAAGTACCCATACAGGTTTGAGAAAAAACCGTTGCCGATCTTCGGGCCAAGAATGCCAGCGCCACGGATCGTTTCGTTCTTGCCTTCGCCGCTAATTTTCAGACCCAGAGGCTCCACAACAGCTTCGATCTCTTTGACCTTGCTCTCGCCGACCATGAAGTCGCGAGCCTTCTCCCAATCACCGTCGAACAATGACAAGAGCTTTTCGTATGTCGCGAGGCCGCTATTGATGCCTGCAGCCGCTTGACCAATGCCGATGTTCTTGGGGAAGCTGCCGGTGCTTTTCCACACTTCGTATGCGTCAGCGGCCAGCTCGAAATTCTTGTCTACTTTCAAGCCGTTAGAAGTAACAGCCAAAGCCCAGATGAACGCAAACTCTTCCTGACCGCCGTCGCCGATCTCGGGGTATAGTTTGACAAGCTCGCTCTTGGCGCGCCCGACAGCATCGTTGTACCAGCCGATCGCGTTTGCGTTATCTTGGACAGCTTCCATCGCGTCCTCGAAAATGAAGTCGGCGATCTTGGCTTGCGTCTCAGCGTCAAGGTCGGTCAGCCCGTCTGTGGCCATGCCCTGTATCTCGAGCTTGAGATCCCGTCCGGTGCGGAATTGGCGGTTCTTCGCCATCTCCATCATCTTGGCAAGGCTTGTAGGCATTGGGACGCCGGTCTCGGAGCCTGTGTCTTCTACCGTTCGACGCACATCACTTTGGCGGAACACGCGGAGGCGAGGCTCTGGGGCCATCTGCGTGACCTGATCGTTATTCGTCGCGATGACCATCAGGTCACCGGCTTCGTTGTACAGCATTATGCCGTCATAGATCCCGCCCTCTAAGGCAGCTTCTAGTTCTTCACTGTTCTGCAAGTAATAGGCGTCAGGCTCTCCGACGATCTTGCGCTCCAGTGGGTTCTCCATTGCCACTGTGCCTTCGACAACACGCGCGCCCTCATAGCCGTTGCGAAGAGCGTGCTGTGATGCAAGCCCTGATTGGTTCGTCATGAAGATACGGTTGCCATCAAACTGACCGAACTGCTGGTTCGTGCCATGATACATTCGGACTGGTTCGCCGCGCTCGTTCGTGATCGTGTTCTGTGCGATGTCTGGCTCGGCGGTCTGTGTCTGGCTGTACTGACGCGAAGTGCCTGTCGCTGCTGCGCGCTGACCGGCTGGGCCACGGATGTCCACGCCAAGCATGTCGAATACCTTGTCGTCGCCGAAACGTGTGGCCAGAGAGTTGGCGATGCCACCCCATAGCTGACCAGATGCCTGTGCCGCAGTGCGTGTCTGGCCCGCTGTCTCCAGCTGCTCCGTCACGCGCTCAATGAATTGCGACTGGCGGGTGACCTGCTGGCCGATTTCGACTGTTGCCGCTGCAGCTTCTTTGGCGCGCTCTTTGGCCTCAGTCGCCTGATACTCCGCAGCCTCTGCCGCAGACATAGCTTCTTGCGTCATGCGCCCGTTGTTTGCGATGAAGGTCGCCAGCTCTGGATCTCTGACCGGCACGTTGATCATGTACTGCGCCATGTTGACCGGCACGCTGCTGCCGTTCTGGATAGCCTGATCGATCTGCGCCTGCGTGATGCCTAGCGTGCCGACGATCGCCGGACGTTCAGCTGCCAGCGCCGCGAGCGCCGGAGCGTCTACAAAGATGCTGCGCTCGTTGAAGCCCTGCTGGTTTAGGAACCGAGAGAAACGTGAAGGCGCTCGATCGCGCAGCTTCGTCTCCTCTACAGTCTTGTTGATGCCCTCGATCGTTTGGCTCTGCACATCAGCAGCTGCCAGCTCATCGTTGCGACGGTTCGATGCGATGATAGATGGCGCTTGAATTGCTCCGCCGACAGGTCCAGCGACGACAACGCCGCCGACGAATGCCTGCAGATATTCTACCAGTGCTTCCTGTGTCCACTCGAGCGAGCCATCGACAGCCCAGTTCTGGAGAGCCTGCTGCAGCACCTCCTGCGCGCCTTCTTCCAGTGCGTTGGTCGTGATCTCCCTGCCTGCAGTGCGGAGGTATCCCTTAGCCGCTTCCTCGAGCAATCCCTCTGGGACGCCGCGAAGGCGACTGTGGACAACACGCGATACGGGACCAAGAGCGACTTCAAGGCCGCCACTCACGACGGCAGCGAACATCGCGCGGTCGCGGAAGTCTGCGTCCATGACATCCCCGCCCTCGAGGATCGTCTCTTGATAGCTTGAACCCAGAGCGTATGTGCCGCCGAATGTGGCCGCGCCTGTGCCGCTGGACACCATGCCGATGGCGATTGCGCCGACAAGCATTGGAACAGCCTGACCGGCCACGCTCTGTGTCCAGTTTACAAAGTTATCGACGCTGAACTCTTCGCCCTCTGGCAAGGTGGCCTGATAGCCCGCGAGCATGCGCGAGATCTCGATCAGGTCTTCTTCGCCAGTGATGACGCTGTCAACCTGCCGCTGACGAATGCCCGCGCGCTCGTCTGGGTCTGTTGAATTAAGATAACGAGCTGCGTCTGGGTTGATGCCAGCTGTACTTGTTCCGCCAAAGAACTGCACCAACTCCTGCACCTTCTGTTGGTGCGGCATGCTGGGCGGCAGGTTGTCGATAAACTCGAACGATGACAGGTTTGTCTCGGCAAGCACAACGCCTTCAGTCGAGGCCCATGCCTTGACACCTTCATAGGCCATCTTTCCAGATGTTATGCCGGTCTCGAGGCCGGTCCCAAATTCACCTGCGTTAGGGTTCGTATAGGCTTCGTACTGCCCGATCGTCTGCAGCTCGTCCTGTATCAGTGCCGCGTCTTCTGGGTCGCGAATGTATTCGATCATCTTTGGGTTCGCGCGCAGGATCTCGCGTAGTTGATCACGGCGCTCCTGCGCCTGAAGGTCAGCTGGTTCTTGCGATAACGCCAGAGCTGTCGCGTTTGTCTTCAGGCGGTCCCTTGTGCGGACAGCCTGCCCCATAACGTCAGGACTGATGGGAGCGATCGCGTCCATAGTCGGGAGAGCATTCTCCACGTCCTTGTTGATGGTTTCCTGTACGAACGCGTCAAATGGTGATGGCGTTGGCTTTGGTGCGAGGGGGTCGCTCATGGATTGAATAGCCTTGTGTTACGCAATATCAGCGCCGTCAGGAAATCGTCAGCCGTTGGCGTCCTGCCCAGACGATTAAGAAGCTCTGCGAATACCTCTTGGCGCTCTGCTTTTGTCACGCCGATAGTCTCAGACCCGCCCGTAGTAGGCAAGGTTAGTTCAAGATCTTCGTCTTCCTCGATGTAGTTCAAGATGCCGTCTTCGTCGATGCGCGCGACAGTCTCTACAAAGTTGTGGCCGCGAAGGTTACCAGCGCCGGACACTGCCTGCTTGGTGCTGAACTGCTCGTTGGCAAGAACAGTCTGGCCGAAGTTCATCATCTGCAGAGGCGTAGGTCGCTTGCCTGTCTGCTCCATCATGTCGTTTGCCCAGTTGCGCACAGAGTTTTTCAGGACATCGCGTCCGGCCGCGTCTCTGTTTGGAATATTAAACATGAGGCCAACAGCGTCGTCGACGTCGCTCTTTGAGACCAGCGCCATGCCGTTCTCGCCGCGCAGCGTTTCGCCGCGCAGTTCTGCCTGATCGTCCTGCAGTCCCTTCAGCGTCGAGGCGTCCAGTTCGTTGACATAGTCCAGCAGGTTCTCCTGTAGGAACGCCTCTGGGTCTGTCTCTTTGGTGGTGACAAGCTCGCCATATGTCTCTGGCACAGTGACGATTGTCTCGCCCCTGTTTAGCTTGTCGACAAATGTCTGGATCGTGGACAACTTGTCACCGAGCAAGTCGCTCATGGCGGGGTTGTCCAGCATCATCTGCTGGAAGTCGATAGGACCAAGGGCTTCTTGTGGGTTCTGCCGTCTCCGTAGATCCTCTGTGAATATCTCCGACATGACTTTGTCCTGTAGCGCCGCAGATGCGCGGTTGCGCTGGGTGTACTCCGTCGCCTGCATTGTTTCGAGGCTCGACTGGACCTCAGCTCGCAGCAGTGGGTCTTCGATGTCGGACACCCTTGTGATCTCTTGCGTGCCAGAGAACTTGTCATAGTAGTCCTGCAGGCTTGTGCCTAGTTCATCTGCGGTCGCCCCGTTGCCGCCATTTGTGCGGACGAACTCACGCATTGCGCCCTGACCGCCAAGATGAGCCACAGCACGAAGACCGTCTAGGCTAAAGCCCTGTGACAGCGCGCCGGTGCGTTCGATCGCCTTGTCGATGTCTGCGAAGTGCCACTCCAGAGCATCACGCTGCAGCTGTTCGTTTGCTGCCGATCCAAATTCTTCCAAGGGCACATCGGCTGGGACTATCCCTGCGTTCTTCATGTCCTGAAGGCGGGCCTCGCCAACCTGACCGAGACCCACAAAAGATCTGCCGTCTTCGTTCGTGCGCTGAACACCCGCGTCGCCGCTACTCTCAGAGCCAATCATGCGGTTGATGAACTGCCTGCGAGGTGTCGCCCCGTGACCTCCACCAGCTGCCGATACTGGAACGCCGTTGAAAATGCCGCCTGCGATCTCGCCTGCCAGCTCCTTGCGTGCCGCCGGAATGATGTTCGCCAAGAGGTCGTTGCCCGCTGTCGGGTCCATCGTACCTTGGGCGATCGCAGCCTTGACGTATCCCTCGGCACCGGCCGCGTCTCTGTCGTTGAGCATGCGCTGCACAACAGATCCGTGCGCCTCTGATGTCTTCTGCTGGATGAACTGCTCGCGAGCCTCTCCGTCCAAGCCCTGTGCGTCGGCGAGGTCTCCGGCCAGTGTGGCCACCTGCCCCATAGCAGCGCCCAGCTCTTCAGGCATTGTGTATAGGTTCGCAGCTCGGTCGGCTTGCCCCTCCAGCTGGGCTCCGATCAATGTCTGCTCGTATGCGTAGGTCTGGTCTAGCTCATGGTTCGCAGCGTTCTTCCATAGACGCTGGCCAGCGCCGGACAGCATCTGGTCAATGGCTGCACGACCACTGCGCGAAAGGCCGGAGCTGTTGGATTTTATTCCTTGGCTGAACTCGTCGAACCGCTGCTGCACGTCCCCACTTACGCCTGCCGCGTTAGCGCCTCTGCGGGTGAAGATGCCTGTATTCGGGTCGAGGATCTCACGCTCAAACGCGAGGTAGTCAACCTCGGCCTGACGCATGGCGTTGTCGCTCTGCCGCTTGTTTAGAACCTGCGCCACGTTCCCAGCGGTATTCCCCAGAGACTGCAAATTCTGCGCGAGCTCTTGGTTGTTCGCGAACTGGACGTTCTGGAAGACCGGCTGTAGCGGGTCAACTGTAACGCTGCCGGTTTGCTGGCCTCTGTTTGCTGGGGTCGGAATACGCATAATTGTTCCTCTAGAATAAGATGTCAGCGCCACGAACAGCAGAGCCTACTCCGGCCGTGATGCCCGAAAGAAGCGGGTTGTAGCCGCGTGCCTGTGTTTTGAATTGGTCCGCCTGCATCGAGTAGTTCATGCCCTGATCTAGTGCGCGCTGCTCTTCGCGGTCGATGTTTTCCTTCAGGCGGGAGATGTCGATCTCGCCCGCTTCAGACATCGCCTTGACAAGCTCCTGCCCAGTGCTGCCTGCACTGTCGACCGCAAAGCCAGCGCCTGCCACGCCTGACCTAACAGAACTGAGTGACTTGATGGTCGCCTGCTTCTGGTCGTACAATGCATCCTTGCCGCGCTCGACGACGTCAGCTGCATTGCGACGCGCGATCTTCGCATTCGCCTGCGCCTGCGCGGCCTGTGACTTGGCCTGCGCCTTGTTGGCCTTCGATGACTTATATGCGGATGCTGCGCCAAGACCGATACTGCCTACTGCGAGCATTGTTGTAAAAGCTGCCATTAAGCTGCCTCCTTTCCCATAAGCCAACCGCGACGCTGCAGGCCGTGGCGTTCCATGAGCTTGGCCGCGCGGTCGTCGTCAACGCCGCTGCTGACTGTCACATGAATGCCAGCCCCATTGGCATCAGCCCAGCCGACCAAGAGTTTGATGAGGTCATGGCCGATGCGCCCTTTGCGATATGAGGGCCGAACATAAATGGCGTGTTCTTGCACAAAGTCTCGATCTGCCCAAAGGTCTGGGACGATCTCGGCGATAGCCAAACCAATAACCAAATCACCATGAACAGCCGCAAAGACTACAGCCTTTTCATTGTCCAAAAGCGCGGAGAGAACCGCACGCGACCGGCCCACATCCATTGGGATGTCGATGTACTGATCGCTCTCGTCAAAGAATGCCTTGGCGGCGTCAAGAAGTGGCTCAAGATCATCAGGCCCAAGGGCTTTGTATTCAGACATCAGTTGCCTCCAATTATCGCATCAGGGATCAGAGCAAGAACCGCCAAAGGTAATGGGTCTCTCTGCTCAACCACCACTTGCTTCTTTTTACCCCAGTTAGCCTTCAATGTCACGTCTATGTTTTCAGTTACCATCTCCAGAGGCTGACCATACAGAGCGGGCATGCCGAAGCGCGTCTCGCGCATCTGGTCAATGCTTGGACCGGCCCACATTCCCATCGATCGGCTGACCTGAACTGTGAGCCGCGTAATGTTCTTTGCGTTGCCTTCCGACGACTGGCCGCCCTCTGAGTATGTCGTCATTGGCAGCGTCCGCAGGCGCGCGAAGTATGGCACGCCAATGTGGATACGAGACGCTGGGCTTTGCAGAGTGATAGATCCGCCGGTCACTGTCAGGCCGCGCTCGACGTATGAGTTTGCCGACACGACAACGGTCTCACCCTCAAGGTGCCACAAGCCAGAGACTGTGGTCACTGCCTGCCGAGCCTTGCCGCCTTCAGCGTATGCAGCGAAGGCCGTGCTGTCATAGTCAGCAGCCTCGATCTGCACCGTGAACGTGTTGGTGGTGGCGTTGGCGACGACAAAGCCTGTGCCGTTGTAATCGCCGCTCAGGGATGTGCCTTGGTTCGTTGCGCTGTCTGCCTCGAGGATGTCGCTCAGGTCCACGATATCGCCGTCTGTCAGGCCGTGCGCCGGAGCCGTGATCACCATAGGGTCCGCCTGCGTGATGCCGGTGATCGTGATCGGGTTGTCCAATGACAGGCCAGCATCAACGCAAAACGCGTCGCTGAGTGTCTCGTATTGACGTTCGTCAAACCGCTCGATGAATACCACAGTAAAACCGTCAACTATTCGCTCGACTGCCGCGTATGTCACGTCGACAGCTCCCTCGCGCACAACGCAAGTCGATTTGTATTTGCCCTTGGTCGAGGCGCGGGTCCACGCATAGACGTCTTGGTCCGCTTGGTACGTCAGGAACAAACCTGTGCCGTCGTCCATGACAAGGAAGCCCAAGCTGTTAGGCGCAGGTGCATAGTCCCAGTCGATGATCGTGTTGCGGTCGAACAGGTGTCTGGCCAGAATAGTGAGGTCACGGCCGACGAACTTGTTGCTGTCGATCTGGTAACCTAAGTCACGGACAAACTCACCGGCTGAGATGTACAGTGCCACCTCGCCCGCGACGATCGGCCGGACTTTCGTGGAGCCATAATAGGACTGAGGAGATACCGATATGGTTGTTGGCGAGATGATCAGGTCTTGGCCTGCCTGCACGCGGTATTCACCACCACTGGTCAGGAACACAAGCTCGCTCAGTGGGACGATATGCTCGATGGCGTTGATGCGCCGCGCCGCGATCGTTGCCGTGATGGCGTCGTCGGACAGGGGAGGCCGTGCCGCCGAGAAGTTATCGAAGTGTCCGAGCTGCGACATCCAGAAGCGGTTTGGGTTGTTGTTGCTGTTGGCGAAGATCCGACGCTGCTGAAAGAAACCAGTCGTCGAAGGGTTCTTGTTGCCTGCGTTGTCGAGGTCGAGGAACGGGTCGCGAGATATGGCCGGTGTCTGCGTGTAATCTGGAACGATGCCATCGTCTTGGAAACTGCCCTTGCTCGAAGATCCAATCTTTCCGAACACGCCGCCGTTGTCTGACGCATATATCACATAGGTGTCTGCTCCAGTGACCAGATCCCATGTGATCGTGTTGTCCCAGTCAGTCTGCGCACTGGAATATGCGTTTGTTTGAAGCCGGTCGGCAGTCCCGCCGCTGGTGTACGCCGTCAGGCTTGTGCTGTTCACATCAGAGTTGTCTAAGAACTTCAGGATGATTGTTGTCGCGTCGACAAATTCCGCAGCGAACCGGCGGCCGTTCAGCTCTGTCATGCCGACAATGCCGTTTATCTCCAGTGTGTCATTATCCTCGAAGCCGTGGCCGCCAGTGAATGTCACGACTGTTGGGTTCGCCTGCGTGATGTTGTTTATTACAGCGGTGTATCCGTCAGTGGATCTGAGGCTCTCTTCATCATCGTCTGCGCTGATCGCCGTCACAGTGTAGGACCGAGGTCTGACGAGCTTCTCCCATGCTCCGGCGGACGTGTATGTGGTGAAGCCGGTGCTGTCTACTGCGAGGCCGTTGAAGTTATAGGCGAGATCGAACTCGTTCGCGTTGATGACCGTGACAAAATAGCTGAAGTTGTTGATCTCGACCATGCCGACAACGTCGGTGATGCTGACGATATCACCCGTGGCTAGGCCGTGGCTGCTGCATGTCACGCGCGCGCTGGACGCCTTGCTGATCGCAGTGATCGTGCCAGTCTCCCGCGCTGTGTTCTCGGTGTGCGTGACGCCGGTCGGGTGCGGGACTGTCGGGGTCAGGTCGATCTGGTCGAGGTTCCATGTGTCGTTATCGACACGGATCAATTCGCGCGGAGAATAGTCTGGATGCACCAGCGTCATCACGTCACCGGACTGTGCGTATTTGATATCGAACAGATCAGCGGCTGCCCAAGGCGTCACGACTTCGTAAGGTGGGACAGCAATGCCGACGCCACTGAATGCCCCGTACCCTGTGCCGTCCACGTCAACGCTGTTCAGGTCTTGGATCTCATAGTCGTCGCCAACCACGTTGCGCACAATGAAGTTGCGGCCGTTGAGCTCCGTCATGCCATCGACACCGGAGATGTAGATCTCGTCGCCATCAGTAAACGCATGGCCGATCGATGTGATCACGACAGGGTTTGCCTGCGTCGCGCCATCAACAGCCTGAACGTCTGCGCTGTCCAAGATCTGCAATCCATTGGTGTGGAACCGCATGTACTGGTCGCCAAGCTCGATGACATATGTCTGGGTGGTGTTGAACTCGAACTCGAGGATGCGGTGTGGGCCAGCTCCGGCCTTGCACTGCGCGACAAACTTCTGCCCCGATCTGCTCTCCATCGATCCAGTGAAGGTTGACTGGAAGTTTTCAGCCAGCTCCACAGCGACGGCACGCTTGGCGAGGTCGACACGCGCGCCAACTGGTGGCGAGACTTCCCCGCCTGCCATGCTTGGTTGAATAATCTTTACCATGTTTAATTCCTTGCCAGCATCCAGCTGGGTTCGCGGGTCTGCTCTACGCCTGTACCCTCGTTCGCGTCGTCCATCTTGGCCTTCTCGACCTCCATGCGCGACTTGCGTTCCATCTTATCTGCGATCTGCCCGTCACCGGTCAGCGGCATTGCGAGATGCTCTGCCAGACGCCAGCTGAATGCCATGTCAAACATCGCGTCGAACTCTGTCGCCAATGTGATCTGCTTGACGTATTCGAACTCTGGTTCTTGCTCATTGGACATGAGGACTTTGATGTCGTCGTTGTTGCGCGCGACTGCGAACTTGAGTGGCTCCAGCTTCTCCCCACGCGGGTCCAAGGGGTGCACCAGCTTGAGAACCTTCAGCGCTGTCGGGGGATATGCGTACATGAAGCCCCAGCCTGCCGGTGCTGTGCCTGACAGTGCTGCCGGCGTGTAGAACCGCCGCGCAAAGTTCCAAGGATGCTCCCGCAAAAGAGCATCCCTGACGTCCGTATAGATGAGGTTGACCTGCTCCGCCTCGGGAGTAGCCTCATCAAGTGAGGTGATATCATAGCGATCCCCGATATGGGACAGCGCGAGCTTCGCGATCTGTACGTCTGAGACAGCCATGTGTAACCTCTTAGTTTAGGGCGCTCACTTGCCCGTTGTGCGTGCCGAAGGTGACTGCGCCTTGCGTTTGGACTGTGCCGTCGGCAGATGCTCGCTGGCATCAGATGCAGCCTTGGGCTTGATTGCCTTCGGTGCGTCTTCGCCGTCATCTTCTAGTTGCTTCTTCATACCATCAAAGTCGGCTTCTTCCAAGATTGTAGCACTCTGCGGAAGATATTTATAGCGTGTGATGGTCTTGGTGTCGACTTCACGCTTTGGCTTTGATGTCGGGTCGTAGATAGGAACCTTGATGGTTTCCTTTTCTCCGAACACTGCAGGCAATGTATACCACTGGTTGACGCTGTTGCCTCGGCCCAGTCGCCCGTAGGCTGCGTGATAGAACCCGTGCTTATCGAATTTAACTTTCATTTGGTCTCTCCCAAGAAAAATGGTGAAAGGACGGCCGCCGTTAAGCAGCCGCCCCTAGTTAGCTTAGTTTACCGCGTCGGCGTAGGCTTTCCACGCAGATGGGTCTTTCGTCAGGAAGGCGTTGATCGCGCCTGCTGTGACAGTTGTGGTCCCGACTGTTGCGAGAACACCGAGGTAACGCTCGTATGCTTTACCCGCACCTGATGGCATTGCGCCAACAAATGCAACTTCGCCCGCCAGCAAGTCTGCCGAGCCAGCGTCGTCAGTGACGAACGTGCCTGTGGCAATGTGCTGAGTGGCTGTGCCGTCGGTAGCGATCGCAGCTTGAGCGTCAGACGCCAGCTTGAATTCGATCGTACCGGCAACGCCGCCAGTGATGATGGACGTGTCCACAGTGATGATCAGGTACATGGGTTCGCCATTGCCAAGATCTTGTGGGGTTGCGCCGAGGTCGATGACATCGCCGATGAGGGCGGTGCCAGCAGCTGCAGCAACACTCTGTGCGTCTGCAAACTCGTTTAGGCTATCGATGATCATGAGATTGATCCTTTCAGTTAAAGTTAAACGACGCGTGCTTCGTTGCCCGCAAGAGCATCGCAGCGACGGATAGGGTAGCCACCCCAAGACGTCTGCATTGTACCACCAACCATGTCGGTTGCCAGAGTGGAGTTGGAAACAGCGTTCGCTGTCTGACGGCGCAAGAAGGCAAGAACCTCTTTGTCCATATACCAAACACAACGGCCTATTGATGGGTTAGGGATCTCGGTGATCGCCTTATGCATCAGGTCGTTAAGATCGGCACCAGATGTCAGGTCGTTGGTGAGCAAGCTGCGATCGATGTTGCAGATGCGAACGACATAACGCCAGTCGCGGACTGTGAGACCAGCCTGCCACTTGTAGTGCGTCCGGTAGATTTGCATGCGGCCAGTGTTGGAACCACCGGATGCGTCTTCCAGAGTGTCTTCACCAAGGTCGCGTGTCGACAGGCCCGCAGTGGAACCTTTAGGCACGATGCCGTGGCAAGTATTTGGTGACCAGCAGATCAGCCAGACACTGGCATTATCCGCGCCTGTGCCTCCGCCGTCGATGATATTGTCTGCATTTTCAGCGGACAAGTCATTATAACGAGCGGCAAAACCAGTAAACTCTTCTGGAGCTGTGGTCTCGTCGCCGTAGAACAGCGTGTCGGCAATCTCTTGGTTCATGCCCTCGATGTGAGGACGATCTTCCTGAAGACGGAACGCAGCGCTGTCGCCAGCCATGTCGACAAGGTCTTTGTCAACTTCTGCATAGTCTTCGAGGTTACCAGCGGTGTCAGTGATCTGCACTGCACGGCTCTTGGTAGGTTGAACGCCACCGTAGAGCTTACGCCATGTTGGTGTCGGCAGACCGGAACGGATCGATGTGCGGTGACCAGTAGTGAGGTTACCTTCGATCCAAGTCATGTCGAGCAACATTTCGTTGGTCTCGTTTAGGATTTCAACAACATCTGCGATGTTGCCGTCTGGGTCTGTGACTTTTGCCAGATCTGACAAGGTCGGGTTTGTTACGCTAAGAACAGCCATGTTGGCCTCCGTTTGTTACGCGTTAGTCTTTGTACATCGATGGATACATCCGGCGGAGTTTACTCTCAGTGGCGTCGCTACGTTGAACGTCTTCGCCGAGAACAAGATCCGTGTCCGAAAGCACCTTAGAGATGCGGTTCACGAAGCGCAGGAAAGCGGGGTGGTTGCCAAGTGCCAGACCGTCAGGGTTGTCCTCACTCGGAGATTTGACTAGCGCTGTGAGATCTGCATCGCCGAACTTAGTTGCAACCTTCATGGCTGCCTTTACGTTCGCGTCGAAGTTCTCGCCGCCAAACTCCTTGTCAGTACGAGCAGCTTCACGCCACCCGTCGACCCTGTTGTTCCAGTCTTCAACAGCCGTAGCCGTCTCCGCCTGCTGTCGCTCGAATTGATACTCGATGAGGTTCTGAAACTGAGACTGGGAAAAGCCCATCTCCTTCGCAAAACCCGAGAACTCCTCGAACTTAGTATCGTCAATTTCAAAGCCCTTTTCTTTGAGCTCATCGCTGACGTCGAAGGTGTAGCTGTCTGGCACGCCCTCATCACCAGTGACCTCGTCATCCGACAGCAAGTCCTTGGTTACCTCACCTTCTACCTTATCCTGACTGTTTGTGTCAAGAATGTCGCCGGAGGCAGATGCACCCGCCTCCGGCGTGCCAGCGACGTCGGCGGGAGGAGGACCATCGGTCGCGGCATCTGGGGTTATTAGATCTTCAGTTTGTTGGGTCATGGTTTTCCTCAATCATTTTGATGTATGCACCGAAGTGCTGTGTACGGACCTCGTCCAACAAGGCAGCGCCTATCGCGCGTCCCCCCTCGTTGTACGCTGTCCCATGTGTATCCACGCCGCAGAAGCTGGGTGCTTCGACGTGGCATCTCTCATAGCAAACGCTGAACAGCCACCGCCTACCTCTGGGCGATGACAGTATCCACTTGAGATCGTTCTCGCGATCCCGCACGTCAGCCTCTGCCTCTTTGATCTGACGCTCGTCCGAGCTGTCGTAAACTACCTTACGCGCCATTTGTCTCTCCTCGCCCAAGCAGCTCAGTCAGAGCGTTGGGGTTCTGCGTGTCAGCCTCGGACAGCAGGCGAGCTGTATCTGCCCCCTGATTGGCCATTGCTGCAGCCTCTTGCGCCGCCATTGCCTCGGCACGATCGGCACGCATCTGGTCACGCTCCACCACTTCACGCAGCAGCTTCGGGTTGTTGCCAAGAATGTCAGCGTACTCACGGACAGCCTCGTCGAGATCCAAGTTGTCGAGGATGTCTGGCGCGATGCCTGCGAGGTTGCCTGCAAACGCCACCGTGCGCTCCATGCTGGCCGCAGCAGATGCTTCCTGTGCCTGTGCGAGCAGTGAGACGTACTTAATCTCGAGGTCGCTCTCTATGAGGGCTTCTGGTGCCTCTGGGAGCAAGCCCTCTTCCAAGCAGATGATGAAGAGATCTTCCAGAAGTGGATCGAGCAGCTCTGTGTTCATGCGCTGGAGGACAGGTCCGAGCAGTGCCAGCTTCTCTTCGTGGCGCTCGGCCACCTCAGTCGCTGTCATCTGACGCCGGTCGCTGTTGATCATCATGGCAAACAGGTCAGCATAGAAGCCACGTTGGATGCGGCCCTGCACTTCTTGGATATCCATGAGCATCTCACCGATACGCGGGGCAACAAGATAGGCAGGCTGGAAGCCAGCTCCACCGTTCACGCTGTCGACGTATGTTGTGCCACCGGCGATCACTGTTGTGGGTCGCCCCTTCAGAGATGTCGGCGCTGTCATTGGCGGGTTCACCATCTTGTCGATGGCCTGTGCCTTGCGTCGCTGTTCGTGCTGCAGCTGCTTGATGTCGCCGAGCTGCTCCATTGCGGGAGACGCACCATAGATGTCACCACCCAGAACGTCCCAGCGCACGGCAAAGAATGGACGACGCATGTGGCCGCCCTCTTGCAGCATTGGCTCGCCTGCGCTGTTCTTGGCACCCTTCTCGAAGTAAAGGTCAGCATACGGACGATTGACGCCATCCATCATTGCCATGTCGCGCTCTTTCTGGCGACGTGGTTGTATCATGTGGACGACGTTGATCAGCTGGTCATAGTTCTTTTGGTTCCAGAGGTTTTTCACCTGTGGGCTGCACTTCTCCCAGTCCATGTTCCCTGTTTGTTCGTCATGCACAAACTGCTCGACGATCTGGGCCACGGTCATGGTGAACTCACGGCCGAGCGTGTCGACCTGATTGTATTCGTTCTCTGCAATCACATACTCGCCTGCAGTCAGTGGCCGATAGTTCACGACCTGCTGCGGGTGACGACGACGATACAGCACACCTGTGCCGAACGCGCCCAGCTCTGTGTAGAGCGAAGACGCAGAGTTGTAGAAGTTGGAGCCTGCCAAGACGCGACGCATCACGGCCTCGACTTCACCGAGGTATGCCTTGACGCCTTCTTCATCCATGAGACGATCGTCACGCGTGTTCAGTCGGAACCACGGACGTGTCGGGGATGTGAGACCGGACATCATGCCAGCTGCCAGCGTGCGCAACGCCTGACCTGCCGTGTTGTCGACGATCTTGTTGCTCCGCTTCCGGCCCTTGGTGTTCTGGCTCTCGATCAGATACCGGCCGCGACGTGGCAGCAGGTAGTCTGTGATCTCTTGCCACTGCGAACGCCAGCTGGAACGATCGTCCTCGAGCTTACGATACCGCTTGAGAGCAGCGCCAGCCTTACCAGCCGTCGCACTTCCCATGCTATTCTCTGGGCTGATTGCTGCCATTAGACCAATGCTCCTAAAATGCCGTTGAACTCTGCGATGCCTGTGGTGGTGTTCGCGGATGATATGCCTGTGATGCGGATGTCGCTGTTTGGGGGCACGACGATATATGGTGGCTTTTCAAAGATGGGGTTGAACCCGCTATCGCGCGAACCGTTGCCGATCGTGCGCTCTCTGAATGTCCCGCCGTGCTCCCTGACCTCTAAGCTGAAGTCGACGAACGCCGCCTGTGCCTTCGCGACGCCTACCCGAGACGACGTCAGGATGTAGAAGTCCTCGTTGCTGATCGTCGTCGCGCACTTGTTGGACTGCTGCAGCCCCGCCGCGCCACGGATCTTTGCGTGAACCTTGGTGAGATCCTGCGGTACGCCTGCCGTGACTGTCTGCGTGTCCTGATAGACGTACACATCACCGACCAGACGCGTGCCTGACAGGTTCGCCAGCCGAGAATTGCGTGCCAGTGCGCCACCGTACTGACCATATGCGTCGGTGATGACAATGCCTTCACCAACAGGCGTCTGCCCATTGAGAGGGACGTCCAAGATCACGAAGTGGTAGCCGCCGTCTGCGAGGTAATGCCCCTCGACGCGGATGGTCTGGGTGTCACTGGCGCTCGATGAGCTGATGCGGTTGATGAGATTGTCCTCGACGTAGGTCTCGTTATCGATGCCCACATCCCAGATGGTCTCTTGTGTGCCAGATGTCAGGTCGAGGTTGCGCCCGAACTTGAGGATGGACTTGTTCTTGCCAATGACATCCACACGCCGGTTAGCGATCACACTTCTGTAATCGTCTTGGAAGCGTCTGACCGCCTCTGCTACCCAAGGGTCATCGAGCACATTCGCCATCTTATTGTCCCGTCAAGCCCTTGAGCGCACGGACAGCCGACCCGATATCGGTGCCGCGACCGCCGCCTCGGTTACGAATGTTCTCTGCGCCGGTGCGCTTTGCCGCTTGGCTGCCAATGTTCATGGCTTGATCGCGGATGTTGCCGGTCGGGGGTGCTGCTGGCGGTGGTGGTGTTGGTGTTTGTGGCCTTTCGTAGGGCTGACCTGCGACCTTATTCTTATTTGCGACCTTAAGGGCGGAACTCGCAAGGTTGCCGAACAGGCCGACGCCTGCGCCGCTGCTGCCTCTGCCGCCACCGGCGAGTGTTAGATTAATACGCATAATGTTGCTCCATCTGCTTGAAGAGTTGATAGGGGGTGAGCGACCAGTACCGGATGCCCAGCAGCTGCTTGGTCAATCCTACACAGTTGTTCAGCATGTAAGGCAGCAAGTGCCGATCTGCTGGGTCGTATGGGATGAGCACCACTTCTGTGGTCTCTTCGATGTCCATGTAATCTGGCGCGAGCTCTCTCGGTGTCCCCAAGAAGCTCTTCGTCTGGATGCCAATGCTCGTCAGGTTGATCTCCGTGACGACCTTGTCGGCAGTCGGAACCACGCAGTAGACGTGCCGAAACTGTGGGTGGAGCCTATGCCCCAGCCAATGGTTGTTCTCAGACGTGAATACCACCAGTGCTTCCATCCGAATAACCTACCCGATCTTCTTTGCTTTGTCGACGGTTTGTGCTTGCTTTGTTCTCATGCGCGCTGTCTGCCGCTTCAGCTGTCTGGTCTCGTTCAGAACAGCAGCCTTGCCCACAGCTGTTGGAGCCTTACGGTTCATCTGCCGATCGCCGAGCATCAGTCTGGTGTAGACCTTGTCCAGCTCGTCGATGGGCCTATCCCCCGTAGCGGGAACGACGGCTGACATTGCGTTCATCTTGAGCCTTGCTGTCAGGCTTGGTCTTTTTCTCTCTGGCACGCGCTTCTTGCTCCGCTCTTGTGAAGACACGCCGCTTTGGCGCTGTCCCTGTTAATGATCGTTCAGCCAGCAACACCGGCTTTCCGTTCTTGTTCTTCATTGGCTTCTTCATCACATGGCTCCAAATGGATCGTAGTCGGATGACGCCGCGCTGGTGTCGGCACCAAGGTATCCCTGTCTGTTAGGGAATATCGGCTGGGCGTAGGTCAACGCAAGAGCATCGGCCAAGTCAGGTGATGCCAGCCCTCGCTTCTTCATGTCGGCCTTGCTCTCGAGCATCAGATCGTTGCGCACATTGTAGCCATACTCGAGACCACACAGATCCGTGCGCAGGTCCGGCATGTCTGGCAGCCTCACACCATCACGCAATGCATCGCGCAGGTTGCTCCACATCTGGCTGCGCATGTTCGCGACGCCTGCCTGTGTTGCCTTGCCGCCGAAGTTCACCTCGATCACGTCCAGCCCGAGCTGCCTGCACCGGTCGATCACACCACCACCAACACCACCACCATCGATCATGATCGCGTCCGGCCGCTTCTCGCGTGCCATCTCTGCTACGCGGGAGGCGAGCTGCATCGTGTCGTTGTTCTCGAAGATCTGCCTGTTCCAGTCGTTTGGGCTCTCGGCGTCCCGACCATGTCGAAACCAGATGACTGATTTATCATCACCGAAACGTGCGACATCCACACCCATGACCAGAGGATCAGCAGGCGTGACGTGTACTTCAAGCTCGACGTTGTCCTCATAGTACGATGTTGGGATGAGCTGCAGTGTCGACGCATCAGGTGGCATGCCGCGCACACGGACCTTAAAGAAGTCGCTGTCTTCGCCATAGTCTTTTGCCCACTGCTCGAATAGCTTCTTGTTGGTCTGCTCCACGTCACGGCTGTCGATCACCCGCCTGATGACACGGTCGCGGAACTTGCCCCACATATTCTGATGGAACCGGCCACTGTTACGCGTCGGGTTCCCGAAGTCGAATGTCATTGGCTCGCCGTCAGTCAGTCCGCCCTCGCGCACCTCGTAGATCCGGTCGGGTATACCGCTGGCCTCGTCGAAGATGTAGAACGGAGTGCTGTTCGCTGCGTGCAGTCCGGCGAATGCCTCGCTGTTCTCCTCGCGGCTGGTCTGTGCGTCACAGCGCCACTGCTCTCTGTGGTCACGATGGTAGTATGTCATCGACCCCTTGCCGGATGTGAGCTCCCACCAGTGCTTTGTGATACCCATGTTGTGCCACTTAGCCAGCTCTGCCCATGTCTTAGTCTGCAGCTGCGGTCCTGTGTTGGCTGTGACCACGCCTTTAGCGAACGGCCGCGTGTCCATTATCCATCTGATTATCCACCCAACAATGGCAGACTTGCCGATCCCGTGGCCCGAGCTGGTGGACATCTGTAAAGGCTCGACAGCGTGGATGCCATCAAACCCTCTCTTGCGTACCTCGTTGCCGATATCGATCAGCATCTCGCGCTGCCACTTCTGCGGCCCCTCACGCCCCTGCAGCTGGCCCTGTCCCCACGGATAGCTGAACAGCACATGACCGAGCGGATCGTCGTAGAACGTCGAGATCTGCTGGACTAGCTGCTGCTCTGCCGTCTGTGGTTCAAGCATGACGCCTCACTATCGGGATGGCTGTGCAGCCCTTTATGACAGGCACCAGTTCCCTATTCATGTACACCACATCAACAACGACTTCACTGCATTGCCAGTGTTCAGGGATGCGCAATCCAAAGAAAAACATTCCAACGTCGCGCCATGTCTGTCCGAAGCCCTCGCAAGAGGTGGCGTATACAGGTTCAAGCATACGGGTCATACTCGTGCTTTGTCTCTATGGTCACATCTCGCCCAGTGCCATTACAGCCTGAGCTCTCTCCCACCACACTGCGCCGGTATCCACACACAGTGCAGACCCGATCGCGGCTTGACCCCTGCCCAGCTGGTGGAGCTGACCACTTATGTGGGACTGTCGGGTTCATTCTGCGTCCCTCGCTGCATTCATTGCGTCGGCCATGTGGTATGACATCTCGGCTACAAGCTTGACCCACAGAAGGCCTTTTTTAGATGCAAGCTCTTCAATCCCGCTATGCGAAAGAAGCGATGGCAAAGCCTGCCCCGCGAAATCGTCACGCTTGGCCTCACAGATCATTTCATCAAGCCATTCTGTGCCGCTGTCAGGTACGCGCAGCTTGATGGCCGCGTGCTGGCGCAGGGTCATGCCTTCTTTTGCGGCGCAATAATCGGTATCCACTGTCGGAAAAGCTGGTCCGCCTGTTTCTTTATGTGTCATTTTCATCTTCCTCCGGTGTTATGTCCTTCAATGCCGCCAGCTGATCCCGACGCTCGGTCATCAGCTTCAACAGCTCGTTCCCCATCATGTTGACTTCCATGTCCACCTTAGCAGGCATGAGCTTGGCAACCATTGGGACAAACAGGTTTGGCATTTCTTGCGCTACCTTAACCAAGTATGCTGTCCCGTTCTCGATCTCCGCCAAGTCTGGATTGGCTTCTTTGATGTCTGCCCCTGCTATGCTCAATGCCTGCAAGACCATGTCCTTTACTTCTGTAGGGACTTTGTTCTTCGCCCCTACTGTCCGGCCCTTGGGATTGTTGACGGAGCCTTTTTTCAGCCTTCCGTTTTCATCCCTCTCCGTCTTGGCCATTACGATCTGCCTCAATTAAATTGATAGTATTTGTATCATATGGCACTGCGTTAGACGTCACAACAATCCCCTATGACATTTTGTGTCAGTGCATCGTCTCTTCTTGTGGGTCCATGAACCACAGCTCTGGTGACACCTCCTCATCGCCTTCGTGATCTAGGTCACAGATCTCGTTTAGGATTGCTGCGTCGAACAGCTCGAGGCTCTCCTCCTCTAGAAGCCCTCTGATGCGCCTGATGGACGCCAGCGCGTAGTTGGTCACCACACACTCTTGGCACACACCTGTGGCCTCGCACAGCTCCTCTCCATATTGTCCTATGGCGTTGATTACATCTGCTATGCGCTCTTGGTCATGTTCATCATCCATGGTCTGTCCCTTTCAATGCGGCGCGGGCTTCTTTTCCCTCGTATCCCGCCACGTTGTAATACTGCAAAGCCTCGGTCAGCTTCGCCTCAAGTTCTAGCTTCTCCCTGTGCGCGTCGTTGAAGTCTGCCGACACGTCCTCAAGGCTGCTCTCAAGTTCAGCGATGCGCTTGTCCTTGGCGTCGGATATGGCTTCGGGAACGTATGAAATAGCTACCCCGCCGTATTCGCCTTCCGCCTCGACTGCTTCGGGGTAATAATGCCCGTATTCACCAAGGTGTGAGCAAATCCATACCCGTTCAGGCGCTTCGGTTTCATTGCTCATTGGTTGTTCCTTCGAGTTCTGCGAGGGTGGCGCGGGCTAGCCGTGATGTTTCAGGCTCATGTGGTTTCGCAAAGCTATCTACCGCACTGTAAACAGAGCCACCTACGCAAGACTGAATAAATGCTTCCGCCTTCGCCAGCTTCGCCTCAAGTTCAGCAATGGTGGCTTTCTGGTCAGCTACACCAGCCACATAGGCCGCCGTATAATCAGGGTCAGATGCCAGTTTATGCACCAGTGCCTCAAGCTCTTCAATCCGCTTGTCCTTAGCGTCGTTATCAGCCTTGATGGTGGCTAGGATATCGTCGGACACCTCCTCGGAGTTTCCATTGTACCCATCATAATCACGTACACAGGACGCAATCTTATCACGTAGGGTTTCATTGTTCATCGGCCTGTTCCTTCTCTTTGTGTTTGGCGGAGCTCCACAAGCATGACCACCAGATCGCTCGCTGACTTTCCTTCTAAGCTCTCGAGGATCTCGTCCAGTACGATCATCCCCTTCGGCTTGGCTATCCTATACGCGAAGATGTCCGTCGTATTTTGATTGCCCCAGTTCCAGCTGCCACCGTCTGGGCAGTCTCCATCGCACATGAATGGCTCGCTTGGGTCTGATATCCCCTTAACGGATATGTCTACTACCTGACATAGCCTGCCGATCGCGTCCTCTGGGTATCCCTTACCGTCGTGGTCTTGCCACGGTCCCCATACATCAGTCATACTTTTTCCTGTCCGCTGCCCTAATCATGGCGTCGGCATATTCGTAGCATGCCTTCGCGATTTCATCTAGGTATCCGCCCTTAACACATGGGACGGACAGTGTCATGCGCGACAGTGCTATCCCTGCGAAGTATTCACGCCTCGACACACCATTATGTCCGTGGCTTGTTGGGTATGCTGGGTCACTCATATTTCCGCTCCCCCAATTTGCGGCACCGGATGCGGAGTGCATGCGACTTACCTGCGAATATGTGTCCGTTCACTGTGAACCGGCACCTCTGGATGTATACACCGGCTGATCTTTCCAGCAGCTCCAACGTGGAGCCTGTCTTGATCGCGTGGTGCTGCGTCACTGGCCCGAACGTGTGGTGCGAGGCGTATGGGTCGAACCCGAGGATCTCGAACATGTCCCCGACCTGCGCGCCATCGTCGATGTGGTCTGCCAAGCTCTTCATGTCGCGACCTCCCAAGGCATTGGCACAAGCGTGACTGGCGCGCGGCTGTGAAAGTCATTGCCGCCTGCTGGCTGTGTGCATTTGCGGCACCGGCACTGTGGTGTGTGCTTATGCCTATTACAGACCTTGGACTTGCCCTCTTCTGCTCGGTTGCAATTGGGAACAGTGCATCGCTGAGTGTTTGGGTTCTTAATTCCCATTAGATCAGCCCCCTTGCCAGTGCGTGCTCTAGCGGCATCCCCAGCCAGTGCTCACATAGAGCCTTGGCCTCGAGCTTTGACAGCTTATCGCGCCCCGCCGCCTCGTCTGCCCAGTTGTTGCGTGCCGTCAGATCGCTGAACGATATGATGTCTGGCTGGCCGAGCTTAGAGACTGTTTCTGGTGATCTGTCCGCAGCGTAGAAATGGCGTGCCATTATAGCTCCTCCGTAAGAATATATTTGATCACGTTGTTGCCGTCAGGCGTGGTCTTTGTGACCGTGCCATCTGTGACCAATGGCTTGATGTAGTCCGGCACACTGGTCAAGTTACACTTCAGCGCCTCTGAAAGCTCACCTCGGCTCATGGCTCCGTGCTCCTCAAGAGCGTCCACTATTCGGTTCAACCTTACCAGCTTTTCCGCCTCGATGCGAGGGTTCTTCGTGGTGTAGACCGGCAATCTGGCCTTGTTGACGCCTTGATCTTTTTCAAATTGCTTGATCGCCTTGGCATATTCGGCCTCGGTCATGTTCCCGAAGGCAGCGATGCGTGCCGCTGCCTCCGCGTTTTTCTCCTGCTCAATATCGAGCTGCTCTTCGAGTGATAATGAACGCTTCATAGTTTTGGCTTCCATTTTACTGTCGGATCTGTGCCGTCTTTGTTGCAGGTGACGATGTGAGTGCCTTGCAGTCCCCAAGACCTGTAGAGCGTCACGCGCACTGGGATGTCTGACAGGTCGTAGAGCCCTTGGTCGTCTGGGTCATATCCCTCATTGTTCCAGATCTGCCCGTGCTCACTGCCGTCAGACAGATAAACGACCCCAACATACCCAAGCCCATCAGGCATAGGCGCGATCAACTGCGCCTTGCCCCCACACGGCAGCATGTAATCTGACGGGAATACATCTGGTGGAGTAAACTTGCGCGGCATTATACGTTCCCTTTCAAAATCATAGAACCACATTTTTTGAGGGCGGCGATCGCGCTCGCAGAACCCTGAAGAGACCAACCTGCCACAGCCTCGTCGGTATCAATATCGAGCAGCTTCACGCTGTCGTTGAGCATTATGTCGACGAAAAAATCACTGCTCTCAAATGCATTGGCAAATGAAAAGGAAATAACAATGCCGTTGCCGTCTGCTTCGATTTCAGCGCTGCCCATTGTCCAAGTGACCGGATCGCGGCCCTCGATCAGAAGGCGCATATCGAATGTCTCGAGGTACTGCCTGTCGCGCGTTGCGAAGTCGTTGATAAAGATCCAGTACCCGCCACTATCCGTGACGGTCATGCGGAATGACATGCTGTCGTTGAGGTTGCCGGTGCTGCAGTATGCAAAGTTCGTATCCGCTTCGACGTTCAGGGCTGTCTCCCAGTATCCGTCATTCGATAGGACAAACCGCTCTGCGGATGCCGGTGCTGCGATGGCCATTGTGGCCGCTGCGATTGCTGTTGCCAGTTTCATTTTATGATCCTTCCAAGATCTAGGGGGGGTTAATAGGGGGATTGTCTCCCCCCCCCCCGTTGAATTAAGCGACCTCGCGGAGCCACTGGCCCCAGATCACAGATGGGATGCGGTCAGCGCCACATGCGCTCTCGAGCAGGGCGATGCTGCGAGCGTACAGATCCTTCGCCATCTTCGCGTCGCCGCGTGCCTGTGCTGCCCATGCCTGAAGAAATGATGCTTTAGCGTTGTCCATGATGATCTCCTTCCGAGAGATGTTGGTGGGGGCCGAAGCCCCTGTTGATTATGCTGCGAGAAGTTCCTTGAGCCTCGCCTTGCGCTCGTCGCGCCATACTTGCTCCCATGCCGTGCCGCTATAACGAGAAGGGCAGGAGCAATTTGCGATCAAGGCCGCGTTGTGCGCTGCGACTTCTACTTCTTTTTGGGTGATGGGTGTCATATCCGTGTTCCTTTGTCGGTGTCGGTGGTAGGGGCCGAAGCCCCCGTTTGGTTATCCTAATGCGATGCGAGCTTTGATTGCTGCGATGCCATCGGCGTACATGATCGCATCCACTGCCAGATCATCAATCTCCTTCTGGGTGCTCCATTTGTACACAGCGCGGTCACCGTGCTGCTCGATCGACTTGGAAAAGTAGACGCGCTGCTCTGCGACGTACTCTGCCGACAGGCGGCGGGCAACATCAAGAGCCTCGGCGTCTGTCATGCGGGGGAATGTGCCGCAGCTTGTGCGCTTCAGCATGTCTTCCGACTTCGAGCTGTCGATTGGCAGGAAGTGGCGACCCATATCTTCGTTGGTGACTGCGTCTGTAAGAACCATCTGCTTCATGCCGCAGCTGTGGACGATGGCGTGGCGAACGGTAAATGTGCCTTTGCCGTTCCACAGTGCGATGTGTGTGACTGCTTGGCCTTTGGTGAATGCTTTGGTCATTGGTTCGTTTCCTTCCGAGGGGCAAGGCCCGTTGCTTCTGGGGATGATCATACAGCCTATCACAATCAGTGCAAGGGGGTATTTGAATTATTTTACACCCCCAAGATGATGCACGTCAGCCCAGTCATGGCCTACCCTTTCCGGCAGGCGCACTGCCACATCATATCCCTTGTGCGCAAGACGCTTTGCCAGAGCAAATGATGCGGCATGTCCGGTAAAGCTGCTGTCGTTGTCGCCATAGATCACCACCTCCTCGCAGCCCTTCGGTGGCTCCCAGTTCGCCAGCAGGTGCGCGTTGATCGCCGCCCATGTCGGAATGCCGAAAAGATCCCATGCGGCCAGTGCTGTCTCGATGCCCTCGGCGATGCCAAGAACACGGCACGGCTCACTCAGCCTTATCGCTGATCCCATTGGCAGCTCTCCGGCCGTCACCATGCGCGGGCTATCAACTGGAGCTTTCTCGCCATCAAGAAGGAAAGTCCGGTGGAGCGACACCCCGATCCCGCCAGCGTCTTGAACTGCTGCGATCATGGCAGGGAAGCGCTGCGTGTCACTGTACCTGCAGTCTGGGCAATACCGGAGAGACTTGGCATACCGAGGTCGATCGAGACCGCGTCCGGCGAGATATGTGTCGACCTCATCGCCCTTGGTGACTGGAACACTCGCGCGCCAAAGGTTCTGCCTGAACTGCCGCTTCTGGTCTTCGGTCTGCCCCGCCTTGATTGGCTCGGCCTTCGATGTCCCCACCAACTGCTGGACCTCTTTGACTGCGTCTTTGAATTGCATGCCCTTCAGCGCCATGACCATGTCGACGCCGCGACCCGCGCCACAGTGGCTGCAGATCCAAGTTCCGTTCCCGTCCTTGTTGTCGAACCTGAACCTGTCCGTGCCTTCGTGGCAGATCGGGCAGGCAGTGTGCTTCCCGCTCAATTCCTTCTGTGACATCCCCATGTGGGATAGGATGCCCCGCCACCTGCCGCGCGCTTGCTCATGAATATCAACCAGCATTTTCTTTTTCCTTCCGCTTCGCATACGCGATCTGCTTACTCTTCACCCAAGACCGCGTCTTCAATGTCGGGTCCAGTGGTGTCTTGTTGAACTTGTTGCTCGGGAATATTCCGAACCTCTCCTTGTATTTGTAATATGCCATGCCGTCTTTCTTTCCGGTCTCTCTGCATATCCCAATCAGCTCTCGATAGAACCGCTCCTTCTCCGCCATCGACAAATCCTTTACGCCGACTTCCCTGTTGATAGGGATCAGCTCCCCGTCTGCCGTCTCCACCCATCCGCTCGGAGGCTTCTGCGCATGCCCACACTTGGGGCAGATCTTCGTCTTCGGTGGCATCACCATCATGCACTGTTGACAGTTCTTTGGCAATGGCTCTTTCTTCTCGACCTCCACCTCTTCGCGCGCACCGCTCTTCAGCTCAGACCAGTCCAGCTCATCAATGAACCCGAGGCGTAAGGTGTTACCGCTATGGTCCCATATTTTCAGATCTTCGGTCCCTTCATTGACGCGGAGACCTCGCCCGATTTTCTGGGTGTGCAGCATGACAGAACGCGTCGGAGCTGCATCGATGATCCCTGACACCTGCAGGTCGACACCGGTCGTCATCGTGCGAACCGACCAGATCACGCGGATCTTACCCTCTTCGAATTGCCCGATAATTGCCCTGCGCTCGAGGCTGTCGGTGCTGGCGTCGATCGCCGCTGACGGCACGCCTGCGCTGTCGAACTCTTCCGCCATGTGCTTGGCGTGCGCAACAGAGGCAGCGAACCCCAGCGTCGGACGATCTTCGCCGTTGATCAGGTAATTAGACAGGATGTCTCCGACCAGCGCAGCGTCTTCCATGACCTCTTGCGCTTGGGCTGTGTTGTATTCACCGGCGACAATCTTGACGCCAGACATATCGGGATTGTTTGGAGCGTACACTGTGAACTGAGACAGGAACCCGAGGTCGATCAGCTCGCGCGTCGTGACGCCGACCACCAGATCGTCCCACTCTTCAGCCATGCCCTTGCGCGCGGGTGTCGCCGACAGGCCAATGAAGATCAGGTCAGGCCGTTCTTCCATCCAATCGCTGATCACCTTGCTGTAGACGTGGCACTCATCGACCAGCACAACAGTGGCGTCAGGCAGACCGGACCTGCGCGCCAGCGTCTGGACTGAACAGACCTGAACCGGCTGCTTGTGGTCGGTCCGTTCGTGCTGAGCCTGCATGACGCCGATCTCGGTGATGCCCTCGCGCTCGAAGCCCTCGACTGTCTGGTCGATCAGCGTGATCATGGGAGCCGTGAAGACTGCCTTGCCTTCCTTGGCCAGAACGCCTCGCACGATGTTGGCCGCGATCAGTGTCTTGCCTCCACCTGTGGGCAGGCATAGCACCACCCGCTTGTTACCGGCCGCGATAGAAGATCTTACCAGATTTAAGGCTTTTGATTGATAGGCTCTGAGAACCTTCGGCGCTTGTTCTTGGAATAGATCAGTCATCTGAATTCCCAATCACTGGAAAGACATCTTTCTTTCTTTTTTTGGTGCGCGAAATGCTTGTTACTATTAAGGCGTCATCACCCTGAGAACTCTCACAGTCATCACCCTGAGAACTCAGGGGTGTGGATTTACTGCGGGCTGCGGCCCACTGCTGCGAGCTTCCTTCGATGTCCCAGTCCGCCGGAAAGCGGTAGGTTTGAGCTGTCCTTTTTCCTCTGGATGGCTCGTAAACGACGATCAAGACGCCAAGGATTTTCAGCTCCTCGACTGCCCTGTGCGCGTTTTGTTTTGCCGTGCCACAGTCGCTTGCGATACGAGATAAAGATACGCTAAGACTGCGCCTGTGGTCATGCTTGAACGCAAGATAATGTAGGATGTGGCGGGCTGTTGGTGATACCTTGAAGTGCTTGAACACGTCTCTGGTATATCTCAATGCTTCTATGCTCATTTTGTGCCTCTATATGTGGCACTGGGCTTGCGTCGACACACCTCATGTCGTATCAATATCCCAGTGCAGTTGGTTTGGTAATCAGACTGTACCTTCCTTCCGGTTCGACTTCAAGCCCGCTCTGAGTTCCTTCCCAGAGCGGGCTTTTTTTATCCCCTGCAGGGTTCGACCCTCCCCGCCTCTCAACGATGCGCAACTGGGAGGGTCTTTTTTTTTGTCAGATCAGAACGGGATCTCATCATCTAGATTGCGGTTACTAGACTGGCCGCCACTTGACTGATTGCCCTCTTCCCGACGGTCCTGACCGCCACCCATCAACGTGACCTCGCTGACGTTTACAGTCAGGTATGTCTTGTCGTTGTATTCGCGCGTGCCAAGCTCACCTGAGATGGCGACCTTCGACCCCTTGGTCAGATACTGGGCCAGCACTTCGGCCCGCTTACCCCATATAGAGCAGTCGAACCATGTAGTGGTCTTCTGACCTTTTTCGCGGCCTTCAACAGCCACCGAGAAACCGGCGACAGATGTTCCACCTGCTTCGCGAAGTTCTGCGGTCTTGCCTATATTGCCCGCTATCATAATCGTCTTCATGTCTTGTCTTCCCTTACATATGCGTCGAACTCTGCGACGTCTTCGGTTGAACGCAGGATCATTTTGTTCCCGCGCCATGTTTCGAAAAACCGCTCTTGCGGCTTAGTTAGCTTGGCTCCCTCCATCTTCACTTCGGCGATCCAAGTCCGCCCCCATTTGCCGAGCAGCAGATCGACAGGCTTGTCCATGTGCTCAACGCTGTACCCGCGCGCCCTTAGATCGGCCACGATGTCGGCCTCGTTAGCGTCTCGTTTATTTGCCCACTGGCCTCTCACTCGACGGCCTCTAGGCGGTCCATCAAAGCCTCCAACGCGAGCAGTGTGTCGGAGCGCAACACATTGCTTTCCTTAGTAAAACGGAGTAAAGTGAAGTAACTCACGTTGAGGTCTGCGGCCATCTCGCGCAAGCTCAAAGACTTGCCGCCGGTGCCGAAGCCCTTGTCGCGTTTGTATTCGTTCATGCGGCTGCGCAAGACGCCAACCTCATGGTCGTATAATTTTTTTGCCTGCTTAAAACTCATTGTCCCGTCTCCTCTTGTTGACACCTGATTACATATGGCATAAGAAAGCAGGACGCAACACTGGAAGGAACCAGCAAATGACTAAAGAGACACAGATTGTAGCCGCAGACCCTATGGTCAGCATGATCGAGCGGGTGGCGATGGACCCCAACTTGCCGATCGAGCGGCTCACCACGCTGATGGATATGCATGAGCGCATGATGAAGAAGGGCTCAGAGCAGACCTTCAACCGCGTGTTTGCCGAGGCAATGTCCGAGATGCCAAACGTCCCTCGCTCTGGCCAGAACAACCACACCAAGCAGCGGTATTCCACGCTTGACGACCTAATCATTGCGACGCGGCCTGTACTGTCTCGGCACGGCTTATCGCTCAACTGGCAGACCACTGCGTCCGGCAACGAGTACAGTGTGTCGGCGATCGTTCGCCACGCAGACGGCCACAGCATCAGCACCACACTTGCTGGCGCACGCGACAGCGGCAAGTCGATGAACACACTTCAGGCAGGTGGCTCAACTGAGACATACCTCAAGCGGTACACCGGCTTTAGCATCCTCGGGCTCGCGTCCGGCGATGAGGTCGACGACGACGGCCGAGGCGCTGACACCAAAATGCTAAACGAGGACCAGATCACTGCCCTCGCGGCTAAGGCAAAGGAGGCTGCTGTTGATCCGTCGAAGATTTGCTTGGCAGCTGGCGTCAGCACACTTGATCAATTCCCAGCGTCACAGTTCGACGCAGCCATGAAGCGTCTAGACAAAAACATGGAGGCAAAAACCAATGCATGAGCAAGGCACAGATGAATGGCTCGCCGAGCGCGCGGGTCGTGTAACAGCATCGCAGATCAACAACTGCATGATGGCCAAGACGACAGCTGGATATCAGAATTACATGTCCACGCTGATCGTCGAACGCCTGACCGGCAAGCCCGTCGAGACCTTTAAGTCGGCAGCGATGGAGCATGGCAACGATACAGAGGATCGGGCCAGAGCGTTCTACGAACTCGAGGCGGGCTTTGATGTCGAGGAGGTGGGCTTCATCCGTCACCCCGAGATTGAATGGTCAGGCGCATCGCCAGATGGTCTGGTCTCCGACGATGGTCTGGTGGAGATTAAGTGTCCCCAGCCGACCAAGCACATAAAGAATTTGACCGGTGGATCGATCGACAAGGTGTATATGCTGCAGATGCAGTGGCAGATGGCTTGCACTGGGCGGCAGTGGTGCGACTTCGTGTCGTTCAACCCTGACTTCCCTGATCACCTGCAGATGAAGATCCAGCATGTGAAGCGGGACCAAGCCCTGATCTCTGAGATCGAAGTGGCAATCGGCAAGTTCCTGATCGAGACCGAGCAGAAGCTGAAGGCACTGGAGAACCTCCGGTGAACCAGAAGTTTCACCTCGTTAGTGACATACAAAGGGAGGCAGCCATCAAGGCTGTCTCTGCCTGCAAGAACGGCATGGTAGTCACGATCGCCAGCCGGAACCGCAGCACAGAGCAGAACGCCCTGCTGCACAAGTGGTTCTCCGAGATCGCTGTGCAGTCTGGAGACCAGAGCCTGCTCGACGTAAAGGCGCAGTGCAATCTGAAGTATGGCCGCCCGATCAAGGCGCAAGATCCTGACTGGCAGGCTGTCTTTGGATACCTGTTCGACAAGCTGCCATACGACAAGCAGCTGAAGGCCATCATGGCCCTCGGCATCCCGTTCACTCGCGACATGACCGTCGACCAGCTGAACGAATACATGAACCAGATGGAGCGTGACTACCGGAGCGAGGGCTTCACGCTGTCAGACCCAAGGGATCTAGGCTATGAACCTCACAGGTAGAGAAGTCACCCAGAAAGCAGACAAGCCCAAGAAGGATGCCCAATGGCTGTCGATCCTGCATGAGCTGCCATGTTGCATTTGCCAGTATTATGGCGAGCCCCAGAATAGCCCGACGACTGCGCATCATCACATCATGGGCAGGGGAGGGAACCGCAAGACGTGCGACACCGAGGCGATACCGCTGTGCGACGGCCATCACCAAGGGCAGTTCGATACATCGAAGGTCGCGATACATCGCGAGCCGAAAGAGTGGCGACGAAAGTATGGCAGGGACACCGACTGGGTCAGCTGGGCGCAGGCGTCTGTCAATAAAATCAAGGCATTAAGGGGGTGTTGACACCGCTTGTGATGGGTGTATACTGACCTCAATGAAACGGAAGGAAACGACATGACAACCACATACCACCGCACCGCCGACGTAGAATTCTCTGTCTTCGGGACAGACCAGAACGTCACAGTCAAGAACCTGCCATACTGCGTGACCAACGGCGACTTCGCTGGGGCCGAGGCTCAGGTCAGCATCGAAGCGATCATTTACCTGCGTGAGCTTGGTGTTCACGGCGGCTTGATGTGCGTCAGTGTAGTGAGCAGCCCAGCCAAGACAGCAGGAGAATGGTAATGCGCAATTCAATTATCACAGTCGGCATGTCCGGCTCCGCCTTCACCATCACTCAGGAGAACTTTAACTCTGGTGATAAGGTCAGCTCTTCGCAGCTCACCACGTCCTCGAGCGGCGGGTTCGCTCACGCCCCGCAGGTTGTGTCGCTGGTCAATGCATTTCTCGCAGCCCGCCCCGTCCCGCACGCGCTGGTCATGTCGCCAGAGGCAGAAGCGAACCTCGAAAGTTTTCAAGTTGAGGTCATCGCGCGCAAAGTCAAATCAACACGCTCGGAGGAAATGGCATGAAGAACCCAAATTACCGGCGCGCATATCAAAAATACATGGTCACGAACGGTCGCCTAATTGGCACGCCGAGCAAGTCCCTGTTTGAAACCGGCGGCCCAGCCCTGATGGAATGGCTCGCGCTCGAAACACCAGAAGGCGCAAGCGTCAGTGACACACTGGCCGCGATCGCTCTCGACGCAATGCATGAGGAACAGGACAATGCTTAAACACGGGAGGTTTATTTTCTACTTCTGCTGCGCCGCTCTGGCGTGGTGGTTTATTATATGGATCTTAGGCGTTGCTATCGAGAAGGCAGCCTTCGACGCAGTTAATGGATGGAGCCAATGACAGATATCCCAAGAGCAAGAGAGTTGCTCTGCCAAATCTCGGAGGAAATTGAGACCGCATTCCCTCTCGAAGCCGTGCGAATTAGGGCAATTACCGAAGACCTAATGACGCGCAAACAGTCACCTCGACGAACGCCGATAAGGTCAAACCGAATGACGCCTGATGTCGTCGCGAGCATACTTAAAGATCTGTCAGGGACGGGCCTGTCAGTCGCGCAGATCGCAAACAAACATAACGTAAACAGTGGCCGTGTGAGCGAAGTTCTCAACGGCATAAGAACGGTGGAAGAACCATGAAGATTTTAATTTTAACAACAGTATCCGCAATCGCTCTCGCTGCGTGTGCGCCGCCAGTCCAGACCATCTGTAAGGATGTCTATGTCGATAAGCTCAACCCAGCAGTCAAGACCTGCACGGATGTCGCTGTCGGGTGGCCTGTCCCAATGGGCGCACCCGTAGTTCCTAATGACGATGACGACCCACAGAACCCAATACCTACTCCAACGCCTACTCCAACGCCTACTCCAACGCCTACTCCAGACCCTGACCCAGTCAAGCGCAATAACGGCTGGGGTAATGGAGACGATCCCGCACCGACAGAGCGTAGCCGTGTACGCAACAACGCCGAGAACAATATCGGCGGTCGGTCGCAACGCAACCACGGAAACGCGAGGTCTAATTGATGAAAATAATCGTAGCAACAATCGCCGCATTGTCTCTAGCAGGATGCTCACTGCAGCCCGCTGACTATGCTGACGCAGGATCAACCGCCTTGGCCATCTCAGAAGGTGCTACAGAATTGAACCCTGTCATAGGAGTGCTTGGTGATGACTATGCCGCGCCCGTGTCCTTGGTTCTGACTGCAGGCGCACGATACGCCATCGATGAATACGCTGCGCCGGAGAACGCGCCCGTGTATCATCAGCACGTGACCAATATTAAGTGGGCTGCCTTCTGCAACAACATCGCAGTCTGGGCTGGTGCTGAACCTGTCACTGCAATAGTCGCATTCGCGGGCTGTGGTCTGATGTCCTACCAGAACGGCCTGAAGAAATTGGCGCAATGAAACTGGGTGCGGCTGTAGCGGCCGCGCTCCTTCTGTCTGCATGCGCGCAGGATAAGATCCTACACGTCGCGGCAGGCACAGGCATAGGCGTCATTGGTGACGAGATCTATGACGGAGCAGGCTGCCCTCTGGCGATCACGGCAGGCGTTGTTCGCGAGCTGACAGGCGGCACTGGGTTCTCGACCCTAGATCTGCTGGCTACCTCGGTCTACTGCCTCAAGCATCTTCTGCCAGACATTCCCGATCCCACGTCAGATTTGTCTGGTAATCCCGCACAAGATTAGCCTGCGCGTTGACAGTGCGCCAGTCGATCTCATCTTGAGTGAACCGGCGAGGCTCCTCTACATCGCAGAAGAGAGCCGCGTCGCTGACCTCAATGTCAATCGGTGGGGAGCAGCCAGCTATCAGGGATAGTGAAATCAGGATCAAATACAGTCGCATCGCTTTTCCTATCTTGGTCGATGTTTATCTCGCGTGCCTGACAGCTCGCCAGAGCGAGGCTCAGGCGTAGGTTCTCTGCCTCTAGGCTACCCATGCCCCACGATGCCCACACACCCCACGCCATAGCCGCTGCCAGCGAGGCAGAGAGTATAGCTATGATGATGCGGGAGATCACTTGCCCATCAATCTGAGCAACCACCACGGGAGCGGGTTGTGCTTTACTTTCGGCACCGGCTTCAGGAACAGCTTGCGCTCCGCCTTGCGACGCCTGACCAAGCCCTTCATCACCTTACCACCGCCCTTGTTCCACATTAGGATAGCGTCGGCCGCCTTCTTCTTGTTGCCCTCATTGAAGAACCGCAGCGCGCTCGATCGCTTGAATGCATTCGGACCAATGTTGTACGCCAGAGAGATGAACGCCGCCTTTTCGTTCTCGTTGATAGGCACACCGATGTGGTTCTTGATCTGGTCCCAGAACTTATCGATCGCGCGCTGCAAATAGATCTCCGCCTCGAACTCGGTGATCGTCATGCCCCAGATCGGGTTGATGCCGACGCCAGCCTTACCAGTGGTGCCGTATCCGATCGTCAGCACACCGACGCCATCGTCGTATGTGCGCGCGCGGAAGCCCTCGAACTGCTTGATCAGATCAAGCCCTGCTTTATTGATGGTCATGATCTGAGATCCTTTGCTTGCCACGCATCGCTATCCACTCGCGGACAACACGCTCTACCAGTAAAAGGATGAGCAGGAACACTGGAACCTCGGTCTCGAACGACCACTCCATCGCGTCACCTAAGACACCCCATAAGTTTTCGTCTGCCATGTTCTCAGGCTCCATAATGTTCTCTGTATGTTCTACCATATCAAAACCTAATTGTCATGTCATGCTTCAGGCCAGCGTTCTCACAGAACATCATCGCCCTCTGCGCCGACGTGTCCGTGTATCCCAAGTCTGCGCTGTGCTGGTCCATGCTGCACATCGACGGCAGCTGATACCAGATGAAGGCCCCGAAGTTATCCTGCCTCGGGTGGTGCATGTGACCGGTGAACAGATACCAAAACCGTGATCTGCCAAACTCTTCTGGGAAGTTGGGCGGGATGTTGGCCGCGAGCTTCTCCGCCTTGAGGCCGTGCCCGTGGTGTGCCGCGATGAAGATCTTGCCACGCTGGTAGATCCAAGTCTCGCGCTCGCTGTCGTCGATCATGACGCGAGGCTCGTCGCGATACCGCTGTTTCAATGCGATGCCGACTGTGTCTGGCGTGTTGGGATCGTGGTTGCCTCGGTTCGATCGGTAGACCACGCGTGCGCTGCGCTGCAGGGCCATGTCGATCTGCCACGCCTTGGCTGTCACCGATAGATCTAGGTTCTGCCGGTGCGATCCCGTCACCTTCAGGATGTGGCCGGACCTCGGCGTCATGTCACGGTCGTCGTTTGCGTGCGTCAGGTCGCCGTTGTCCAAGATGATCGCTGTCTCGCATGGGGGGATGGCGGCGTGCGCCTGCGCGAACCCATCCCGCATCCGCTCCATTGCTATCTCTGGGCTGTACGTCTGGCCGCCGCGCTCGGGTGTGATCTCGACACCGAGGTGGACGTCTGACTGCGGGAAGAAGGCGATCTTACCTTCGATGCTGTGCTCGCTCTGGACGATCGCCGGTGCGGCTGGGATCTCCTCGAATGCAGCAGCGATCTTGCCGAGGATCTCTTGGGAGAAAACCTCTGGTTTCTGGGAGTATCGCGTCGATCGCTTGACGACGTTGCCCTCCTCGTCGGTCATTATCCACCCGCCGTCGATGGTCATGCCGTCTAGCATTGCTACCTTCATGCTCTCACGCATGCCCTCGGGGAGGTGCAGCCCCTGTTTCTCTTGCCACTTGCGAGCCTTGCGAAGACGGTTACTGAACGCGCCCCGCGAAAGTTGGAGAGCCTTGGCAGCCTTGCGCTCGGTGCCGTATTCTTCGTAGGCGTCCAGCGCCTCTTGGAAGACCTCCCCCCCGAGCTGATTAATTGGGGGCATTGTGTACAGCCATGCCGTCAAGCTCGCGTTGCTTCAATTCACTCAGCAGCTTTGCGGTCTCTTCGTTCATCGACCTCATCACTACATATGCGCGAATAAACGGAAGTGTTTCGTCTGCCATTATGTGGCGCTCCTGCGTTGCTCCGCGCGCTGCCCGCTCCACAATCTTGTCGGCGATCTCCAAGTCAGGCGCGAACGCCTCGATGTCGTCTCCGCTAATCATATACTTTTCCTCTGTTAAGGTTTGTCACCCACGAACATCGCCCAGATATAGACGACGAGAGAGACGACTAGGCCGCCAAGAACGACAATAGCTGTCCTCATGCGCTGGGTGTCTTGGGACTTCATTACCTCAAGCTCCAAGCGCTGCCGCTCGTTCGAAAGGCGCAGTTCCTCGATGTCGCGCTTCATCATCGCGATGTCAGTCTCCTGCGCCATGTATTGTGCCTTTAGTTCTTCGTCCATTTATTTGTGTGCTTTTGTTATACCTGTTAAGAAATCATACGTCACTGGATGATGGATCATGCATCTGCTTACTGAACCACATCGCCTATCAAGAGCGAATGCCTATGATGCTCATGCGCTTGCCTCCTCAATGCCTGCATCTGCGATGTCGCCCTCATCACCCGACCACATAATAAATTCTTGGATAACCCCGTTGAAGATAGGGGCAAGCAGAATATCCGTCGTGGATAGGTCAGGGAAGCCGAGGGGTGTATTTTCCGTGAGTGCTGTACCATCTAGCGCGGCATTAATGAATGTTTCGCCGTGGCGTGATGCGATTGAGAACGGTACGTTGATGCCGGGACTGTAGTAGGTTTTTCCCGTGTTCACTAAGGCAAGACCGGCGGCAACTTCTTGAACGAACAACATCCGCCCAGTATCAACTTGGGAAAACGACGTACTCATAGCCGCGTAGATATAATTTGAGGCGTCTAACGTCCACGTAAACGGAACAACTGCACCG
>Ga0070747_1000078_pt1 | contig 43434 bp, 33 predicted proteins | sample VirMetDEL_Mar_31_FD_77321 | JGI IMG/M metagenome (GOLD analysis project Ga0070747, IMG submission 77321) | Aqueous microbial communities from the Delaware River and Bay under freshwater to marine salinity gradient to study organic matter... | ecosystem: Environmental > Aquatic > Marine > Coastal... | reverse complement strand
GTAACAGATACTTGCGGCAGATTTCTAATCGCACTGTCAACCATTTGTTTAGGGTGGACAAGCGATTTGCTAAGTTTGCTCAAGAAGAGTGGCGTGTCAATTTGTGGACACTATCGGAGGAATTAAGATGAGTTGGATAGAAGAATGGTTTCCACCTGAATGTACTAAGTGCTTGAAGTTTGGAAAGGAATGTAAGTGCAAGGAGGAATGAATATGGGGAAGAAGAGAACCAAACCATGCGAGCATTGTAACAGCACGATTAAAGTAAATGTCCAACACAATTGTCCTCCCGACAAAGACGGTACAATCAAATCGACATTTTGGGGCAACAAATGGGAGTGATTAATATGAGTGAGAAAGATATTGGTAAAGCATATCCACAATACATTGTATGGCGCAAACCTGCGACAAGCAAGCGCCACAAAGGTAAGATGGAAGCAGTGCTTACCAAGGTCTATCCACCAAGCGGTTCACAAGTGGACATCAGATTACGCAACATCAATACAGGTGGTTTTACTAGAGAAGGTGTACGCCTGTCTTTAGAAGATGCAGTGTCTTTGAGCAAAGCACTGTCGAGACTGGTCGAACACTTAGAGGAAGAGAGGGGGAGTGAAGAGGTTGTTACTGGCTGAAGCGGCAATGCTGTCACGCAGACTCAAGGAGTCCTATACAAGATGGAGGCGTGAAACCGAATCAAGATCGGATGCCTTCAAAATATCAATCAAAGCACTGAAAGACAGGCTCAGTGAGCGGGCTGAAGTAATTGAAGATGTGATAGATATACTCTATCCAAAGTATTCTAAATACGAGCAGCAGTTTGTTTCAGTCCTTTGGGTCAGAGACAATGTGTGTACTGAGTTGGGTATATCACCCATACACTGGAACACAGTTATGACTGGTAAACCAATCGTGCCTCTTCTAGCAACCGAGTCCTCTGAGATAGGAGGCGAGGGCTGGACAATCAAGCAGGCACTGATGGCAATGCACCGTATAGAGGACGAGGGCGTACTACCTATGTCCCAAAACATGAATAAGGATGAGGCGCTGTTGTTTTGGTCTAGGGCACTGGGCGAACAGGAACCAATGCCAATCGATAGGTTCTTGCAGATGCTTTCGTATCTACCTGAGTCAAATGGCATAACCAATCTACAAAGCATTCGCCACCTACTGACTACCATGAGTCCTCAAGAGGTAGCAATCAAGATACTACACAAGGAAATGATTACACCCAACAACGAACTATTCCTACAGCCGGGCCAACCATTCGTAGCACCAATCTATCAAGCATGGTCTTCAATGGTAGCACCACCTGCTGTATACGCTGATGTGATGAAGGGGTCGAGAAGATACCTACACATCACTGAGTTCCCAAAGGGGTCATTCAGAGGCACCATCTATTCAAGAGACAGACAGATTGTAGGCAAGATGCACACATTCGATCTTCCCTTCAAGGTGGAAGCAATTGTAGAGATAGAGATGTCGGGTGACAAGATTACCAAGATAACCGATGCCTACTCAATTGGGGAAGACTGGGGTGTTTACAAACTAAATAGGGCCGAGCGGATTTCTATGGCGAATAGTTTAGAACCAAGCGTACCAGTTGATGGTGGTAATCTGATAGAGAGTGGGTCGGACATCGGCTCTCTGTTAAACCAACTAGACGGTAGAGAGCGGCTGCGTTTAGTTAAGTCCGGCCCAGTGGAGATGCGTGATAGCAACGGATGGGTTGTCATACAACAGGCGTTCCACATACACTTCTTAGTAAGTGCAATCCGTAAGGATAAGGAATTCGATACAATCCTACGCCTGTCTGTCTTAGATGGTTATGAGACATTTGAGGTAGGTGAGAGCAAAGTACCGACTGATGTAGCCCAACACATAAGAACGAGGCTGGGTCAACAGGGAGTACTTGCGGGGAAATCTTGGATGCCTATAGACGAATATGGTTTGGTTGTAGTAGCCGAAGTAACCGGCTTCGATCTTGAGAAGATGAAAGCCACACACTTGAACATACTATATGCAGATGACACACTGGGTTACAGTGATACATCGCAACTAACAGATTTGATAGAATTAGCGGAGTGAGAGAAATGAGACAAACGATATTAGAACAAGCAGTTATTGGATTAGTGGGCGTAGCAATAGACCACATAGACAATGGCGACACAGACAAAGCAAGAGAAACAATGTTGGGGATTATCATATCCCTTGAAGGACAGGTGGAAGCATGAACATATTTGTATTAGACAGAAACCCTGAGATAGCAGCAAAAATGCACTGTGACAAGCACATCCCCAAGATGTGTGTTGAGGCAGCACAGATGATGGCATCAGCCCTGCGCCGACACGGTGCTACTGATGAGGCAATGCCACTTACCAAGAGTGGCACACCCTACAAGGGTGGCTACAAACATCACCCATGCACAGTATGGGCTGGTGATTCATGGACTAACCTTGATTGGCTTGCTTCACACGCTATGGCTTTGTGTGTTGAGTTTGAAGACCGCTTCAAGAAAGAACATGCTTGCTTTGGACCCATATGCCAAATGAGTATGCTCATTGCAAGAATGTACAAATCTATTCCAAACGATGCAAAACTTACACCATTCGCTCAGGCTATGCCTGACGAGTATCGTGATGATGATGCGGTCAAAGCATACCAAGCCTACTACCATTCCAAGCAGTTCGCCAAGTGGGAGAAGGGAACACCTGCCCCTAGTTGGTGGCAAGGCGTGGAGGTGACGGCGTGATAGTATGGAGAGAGAAATACAGACCAAACAAAATAGACGACCTAGCAGGTTGTAAGGAATTCAAAGAAGCAGCCAAGTCTTGGCTAGCCAAAGGTAGCCTACCAGCAAACATGCTGTATGTAGGGCCACCCGGTGTAGGCAAGACCAGCGCAGCGTATGCACTAGCCAAGGAGATGTACGGAGACTACTTCGATCCATCCAACTTCATTGTAACCAATGCAAGTGATGAGCGTGGTATTGATTTCGTCAGAGAACTAAAGCACATGGCTAAGCAGAAAGGCATAGGAGTCAGGAGGCGCATATTCGTACTGGATGAAGCAGACTCCCTGACACCTGCGGCACAGAAGGCACTGAGGCAAGTGATGGAGGACAGTCACAGAACTGCGATATTCATATTGACAGCAAATGACATCTCCCCTATCCACTCTGCCATCAGAGACAGATGCCTCACATTCAGATTCAAACCTCTCAGCGATGAGGAGGCAAGGAAGAAACTGTTGGAAATACATACGGCGGAGAACTTGCCTATTCCGTGGCGAGAACAGTATACTATGTTGAACCGCTTAACCAACGGTAGTTTGAGACAAAGTATAGACATTTTAGAGGGTACACCTAAGACAGATGAAGGCCTGTCTCAGAAACTCAGACGCAGTACTGAGAGCCTAAACAAGGCAGCACTCAGTTTCGTTGGAGGAGACTACCAGCGACTAGCAGAGAACATGAAAACCAACCTCAGAGAGGGCAACAGTCGTGTCGCAACACTAATAGGGTTGAGACACCGAGGGCGGTCTCTACTGGAGGGTGGTCAGGACGATTGGTACGCATTTATGTTAACATATGGAGAGTTTATCCTGTTAGCAAACTTGTGGCCCGATGATGACGATTCCTTTGTAGACTACTTTGTAGCAAAATTAAGGAAAAACAAGGAGGAAAAAATATGAACGACGAGAGACAATTACCGGAGGGCGTACTAGAACGCCTACAAGGATATGCAGAGAGAACACAGAAAAAGATAGGAGAGGCAGCAAACGAATATCTTGCTTGGATAGAGCAAGAGTTTGCAGTGTCTGACTGGAAAGACGAGGACGACGATTTGTTGGTCGAGTGGGCAGAGATGTTTACTCTTGAAACCCGCAATCTAGGTAGTACTGGCGGCGGTGGCCGTGAAACAGTTACCTTCGTTGGTCAGTTTGTAGGCATTGATGACAAAATCAATGACTATAGAGAAAACGCTAGAGATAAAGCAATCTCTACCTATCGTAACAATTCCGGCCAAGCCATCGATAATGGCGTAGTTGGTATAGTTAAAGCAAAAGACGGAGTATGGCATGTCAACGGCGAGCCTACCAAAGAGCGCATCGATGGAGACAAACTACCTTGGTTTGGACTACAAGTCGATGGCGATCTCATCTGTCTAATGAATGACAAGGGTACACCTATGGCACCTGAGAGCAGAGTCCGTAACCTGTACTTGCTTGGTAACGATAAGGAGAACTTCAACAGAGAAATTACTGTTTGGCGCATCTCCCTGACGGGTAACAACATGGCCGAAGAATATGAATTCGGCAGACCAGTAACCTGTCAAGTAATCAGGTCCAATAAAGAAGGCGCTGATACTGTTTATACTAACAGAGACTTTAGTAAGACTATGGTATACACTGACTCTTTCGTAGACGAAGACGATAAGGTGTTACTTAGGCCTGAAAAGTACCTAGTTAGCACAGGTATGCACGAATCCTATGTCGAAATAGACGAATTGACTGAGGCATACGAAGAGCGCAAGTTACAGAGCAGTAGTGGTAACTACTACGGCCCTACTATTATCACTAAGGGATATGTCAGTAGACTCAACCTAGAGCCTATGGACAATCAATACGACCAAACAGGTCGTGCATTCAGATTGAGCGTAACCAGCCCTAGCCTACAGCGTAAGTTTGGCAGGGACTCAGCAATGTCTGAAGTAACTGTGTGGGTACCGGGTCGAGTCTATGATGACAGTCACCCGTTTGAGTTTAAGGATAATTACGGTGAATGGCAACCATATGCAGAGAAGACACCAGTAATCATATTTGGTCGCATTCGTATGAGTGTATACAATGACCAAACCACACCTAACCTAACAGCATTCGGTATCTATGTACCACCTCGTACAGCGAGACCGGGTGCTAAGGGTGGAGACACTAGCATAGACCAATTCAAGAATAACGGAGAGGAATACTGATGGCAGGATTTGGAGCAATGAAGAAGAAAGAAGACGAGATGGCAGAAGCGATCTTCCAAGCGGAAGCAGCAGAAGTAGACAAGCAGGTTGCAGAGGCGGAAGCCCCTGCGCCTGCTCCTGCTTCTAAGAGCAACTTCCCTAACTTGGAAGCAGAGTTCAAAGAACAGACCAACCCTAACAGGATAAGGCCTAGCAAGGTCTTCTGTGGGGTTGTCGGACACGAAGGTACTGGTAAGTCCGGTATCGTGATTGATGGACACATGCACAAATACCCTGAAGGTATGTTGTGGGCAATGGACTTCGATAACGGGGCAATGGCCTGTAAGGAAGCACACTATCCGGGTTCTGATGAGAGAGTCAGAGTATGGTCTCCTTGGGTTATGCAATCTAATGATAGAACATCTTACGATTATCCCGAAACACACAATCGTGTAATGGACTTACTGCGCTATGCTGTAGAGTATGCACAGAAGCAATCTAAAGCAGGCTTTGAGGGTAAGAAACTCAACACTTTCTTAGTTACATCTGTAGACCAATTCGATCAAGTCTGTATGAACAACATGAAGATTTACGACTTAGAGGATAATAATGTAAAGGACGCAATTGGTGCTGCTAAGGTTGAAGTCAACCAAGGTATCGGTTGGAACTGGAACATCAGGTCAACTAGGTTCAAACAGATGACAGCACTGTGTCAGAAACTAAACGCTCTAGGCGTGGATGTATACTGGGAAACTCACCTCAAAGAGGACAAGGACGGCAAGGTCGGATTCGACGGCTGGAAGTTCGCATGGGAGAAGAGTGCAAATAACGACCTGTTCCAAATCATTTGGTGTCACGCTCGTAAGGTTCGTGGCGATGATGGTAAGGAAACAGGGGAGATTAGGCACACAGCAGAGTTCTTCAAAGAGAAAACCAATTCTGACCTAAAGGGTCAGGAGAGGTTGTACTTCGTCACCAAGAAGGGCGAGCCTGCTCAATGGCACGGCTTGTCTGAACTGCGTGAAGGGGTTCTCTGAGTAAAGTGATTCACTAGGGGTTAATCCAGTAATAAGTGGCAAACTTTCAAAACTCGGAGATAGTGTCCTCTCTTGTACACGAACCGCTTTCCCCGCCCGTGAGGTGATAATATGACAAGTTTCAAAGTAAGTAACAAAGATCTAGCCCAGTTCATTACAGGGTTTGGCAAAGAATTGCCTGACATTGTATTCAGGGTCAAAGATGAATATGTAGAATCGGCAGTGGGTAAAGACACCCACTACCTTAGACGACGACTGGCTGTTAGAGAAGCAGAGGCTGGTAACATTGCAGTAAGCGATGTATCTAGGCTACTTGCATTCTTGAAGGCCACAAAGACCGGAGAGGTCAGCATCAATCAGATGGGTAAGACATCAGTACTACATGTAGCCTGTGGCAAATCCACGCTACAGTTGCCGACATCATCCTACCTGACTACTCAGAAGCAATTGCCTCTGATAGAAAGATTGGTTGGTGAAGGTGAAACTAACATGTGGCAGAGTTGGGCCAATTTCGACCTAGACTGTCATGGTATAGTAAACGGAGAAGACTTCGCCCCTGCGGCACAATTTGACAAAGTAATTGGTGGCAAGTTTTCCTGTAAGTCAGCATTTGACCCATCAGGTGAGTATGTAGTCAGTGCGGGTTCAAAGGCCAAGGGCAAGATGTTTGTCCGTGTACCTATCACCAACTGTGAATCTAATAACGACACAGTGAACTCAGCATTTGCTTACTGGTTACCATCACTACTGGCTAATCTACCACCGGGTCCACTCAATCTCCACACAGGGGATGAAACAGTCCTTGTGATAGAGCAGGGTGACACTGGCTTCCTACTAGTCGTGATGGATCAAGAGTACGAGGAGGACTAAGTATGTTCTATCAGTGTAACTGTGGTAAAGACATACCTTATCACAAAGGTAACAGAAAAAAGCCACTTTGTCCACATTGTCATTGCTACCAAGGCGAGGGTGGTTGCAACGACTGCGAATGTTTGGGGGAAGAGGAGTGATTATCAACACCTATCGACCTGACCCTGAAGGACACGACCACATATACAAGAGGTGGCGTGACTCTGAAGGAAACCTGATAGAAGAGCGAATCAGCGATTTTAAGCCGTACTTTTGGATTTTAAACAAAACGCCTGAGAGAATTGTACAGCGGGTTCTGTCACGATACCCCGGTAGTTCGATAGATAGAGAGGAGACAGCAGTCGCCCTAAAGACAGAGGACACGCTGGTTAAGGTATATGCCTACAGACAAGCAGATGTCAGACAGATGCAGAAGGAGTTTGGTAGAACTTGGGAAGCAGACATGAGTCTGACTGACAGGTACCTCATAGATGAAATCAAAGAGATGCCTGAGTGGAAACCCCGTGTATGGCACTTCGATTTGGAATGGGATCCCCACGAAGATTTCACAACCGTTATGTCTGTAGTGGACAACTACAACAACAGGAATGTCACATTTTGCTGGAGCGAAGAAACAGCAGAGATAGAAGAGAAGGGCTTTGTAAGAAAGGAGGAGCGCCGTGTAAAGCATGAAGGTGCCGACTTCGTTTACGAGCGTTTATTCTACACTGATGAAAAGTCAATGCACAGTGCTTTCTTAGATTACTTAGAAGAGTGCAACCCCGATATACTCATAGCCCACGCTATCATGTGGGCAGATTTACCTCACCTAGTCAGCAGACTGGATGAGTTCAGACGACTCAGCCCCCTTGGGCGTGTACTGAGGCCACCCGCAGGTGAGCGTGGCTACAAGTACACTGCTCAGCCAATCATAGGCAGACTGTGCTTTGACACAGCAGCGCCCTACGACAGTGGTACAGGCTTTGAGCGTGTATGGAAAGATAGCGGTAAACCGCAATTAGCCAGTCGAAAACTAGACCACATTACAGGCCCCGATGTATTGAATTATGGTGGCAAGTTTGACATGGATGTATTTACAGGATGGAGAGAGAGATTTGATGACTATTGTGATTATTGTATGCAAGATACTTTACTACTCAAAAGAATGGATGAAGAAAATCATGTCCTGAATTTCTTCTTATCATTACAGCGTATATGTGGTGTGACATTTACCTCGTGCCACAATGTAACTAGATTTGCCCGTGGCCTGCTCAGCAGACGCACACATTGGAAGGCACCTACAAGGCCTGATGTGGAGAAACAGGACTACGAGGGTGCATACATTCCTCCGCCCAAACCGGGCAGGTACGAAGGCGTAGCCTGTGTAGACTACAAAGGGTTGTACCCCTCACTCATTTTATCACATTCACTATCATGGGAAACCCAAGTAGATCGAAGTAGAGCCGGTGAAGCCGGTATACACAAGTTACCTGACGGTTCTTGTTGGGACCAATCCAAGAAAGGCCTACTTCCTCAAATTGTAGAAGAAATGTTTGAGTTGCGTGATGAATACAAAGGTAAGATGAAGATAGCAGAGACCCCTATAGAGAGGGCTGGCTGGAACACAATGCAACTTGCTACCAAAAGGGTGATGGCGAGCCTATATGGTATGGTCGCCAGTGCCCACTGGGGCTGGTGTGACTTCGACATAGCCAACGCTATCACAGCCTGTGGTAGAGAGGCAATCAAGTTCCTAATGGAGGAATCAGAGGCTCAGGGCTACGAGGCCCTGTACGGTCACACTGATTCGGCATTCGTGAGTGTCCCATTTGATGAGGCACCAGCACTAGCCAAGCATCTGACAGACAAGGTACAAGTCGATCTCAACGCAAGTCATCTATTCGTGGAGTTTGAAGCATATATGCCATACTGGCTAGTAGCGGGGAAAAATCTCTACTACGGTATATGCTCTTGGCCCCCTGAAGATGAAGGTAAGCCTAAGTCGGCTCGATTCGGTAAGATTTCTACTCTCGCACCTATCTCTCGCAACTTAGAGAGAGATGTGCTAAACTTGGTGTGTCAAGGTGCATCAGAAGCAGATGTGATAGACCATGTTAGGCCAATCGCACTCAAGATACAGAAGGCCAAGGTCGATTTGAAAGAGGTAACTGGAGTAACTAGAATATCTAAGAAATTAAAGAATTATGCTAAGCCCACTTTGGGTGCTAAGGCTGCTGTGTATTACAATAAACACATGGCAGAGCGATTCAACCAGCCCAAGTTTGATGAAGGTGACAGTGTACCGTGGGTATATGTTGCCTCTTCTCCTGACTGGGCCGCACCTACAGATATAGCCTGTTACAAGGACATATCTGAGATGGAGGGCTTTACGCTCGATTGGGAGAAAATGGTTGACAGGTTAGTTAAGCGCAAGGTCAAGCCGATATTCCAAGCCCTTGAATGGGACTTAGAATCAGCATCAGGTGCAGCACGACCAAAGAGGTATTGGTGATATTATGACAAGAGATTTTGAAGCATACAAGAAGTCCACATACAAGTGGGAACCGGGGCACGAATTACATTTACGAATCACTAAGTCTAGCCTGACTAGTGACTTTGATTACTGCCCACAACAGTACCATTATAAGCGTAGAGAGGGCCGCAAGACTCCTCAAACAGATGCTATGATGAAAGGTATCAATATACACAATGCAATGGAAGAGTTCTATGTGTATGTCAGACCCAATATCAACAAAGTACTGAAATTACTCAATGAAAAGAAGAGAGATGAAGCACTCGATTTGTTTATCAAAAGTGTACCTGAGCCTGAAGAGCCTTGGGAACTAGGAGAAGGCCCAGTTATAGTAAAAAGGCTGAATTGGGAGTTGGATCGACTAGAGGCCACGCAAGGTGAAAACTTCTTGCCAGTCATTAACGAAGATGAAATACATGTATTCACTGAGCGTGAGTTTGTACACAATGGGGAAACTCACATTGTACCCATTCACTTTGCAGGCATGATAGACCGTGGATTTGAAAACGATGATGGTACTATTAGCCTGATGGAGTTAAAGACAGGTAAATGGAAGCAGAAGTGGGATAAGAAGAAGAACGACTGGGCTGATGATAGATACAAGGTACAGGGTATGCGTAAAGAAATGGCATACTACGCCGACTTACTCAAGATGGCAGACCATCCACTACAGAATGTAACTCATTGGGGTTGGTTCTACCCTGACGGCTCCTGTGGCGATGATATGGAAGGTGTCAGGTTCATAGACAGTTGGAAGCACGAGAAGGTAGTTAAGTCCTATTCTAAGTCCTTAGATAAGGACATCAATAATCTATTAGAGGCCTACTTTACAGATAACTTCCCACCAAAACCACACCAAGGTAAATGTGCTTGGTGCAGTTTTACTGAAGATTGCCCCGCATGGAAACCCGGCGGTGAGCATCACTGGCCGAGGTGGTAAAATGCACATGACTTTTGATTTTCCAAGAGAAGTATTAGAACTAAGCACAGAGAAGGGCAAAGGCTTCAGAAAACTAGTATCAGATACTGCACAGTTTGAAAGGTATTGGGCTGGTAAAAACGGCGTATCTAATGCCTATATGACAGTCTATGGCTACCGTGCTACTGAAGCACCTAATCACAGAAGAGTCAACCTACAGACACCTATTATCAGGCACTTTGTACTCGACTTCGATCCCAAGGACTTTACTAATCCTAAGCGACCCGATGTACCTCTTGAGGTGCCCCTGAATCAAACACTAAGGTTGCACAAAGAGTTACTGAAGAATGACATAGAGCATGGTGTATGGTTTAGTGGCGGTGGGTTCCATATTTGGATAGCATTGTCACAAATATACACGCCAGCAAGCGGCTCTCATTTGTCCGCTATCAGAGAAGCAGGGATGAAACGGGTCAATGACTGGATAAAGGATTTAGATTTGTTTTGCTCGGACCCTGCCGTGCCATTCGACACAAGTGGCCTTATTCGTATTCCTAACTCTTACAATGCCAAGCGTGGCTATTGGAGTGTACCCCTCGACACTAGCGATTTAGAAAATGGCGTAGACCATATACTAGAGAAGGCACTAGATCCCATAAGTGGAGTCAAGACTTACGGTTCCAAAGGCATAAAATTACAGGTTAAGAAGCCGGGGGAAAAGAAGGGTGTATTCCAAAAGAACACCGTTCCTCTCGACCTACCAACTCTCAAAATGGATGGAGTGATTATACTACCTTGTCTAAACCAAGCCGCCTGTCAAGTGGGTGGTAACCCTAGTCATGATGCGAGAGTACAACTGGCTAAATATCTAGCAAAGCGCTTGAGGCATTTCTTACCACTTGACAAGTTCTCACCTGATGTATTGGAAGGCCATACCGAAAAGATAGTCTCGTTCATTAAGAGCCTGCAGTGGGCCGATTTTGATGAAGGTGTAACTAGGTACCAAGTACGGACTATAGTGGGTAAAGACTACCCTCAAACCTGCAAGATGCTGTGGTCTAAAGGACTGTGCATGGGTAAATGTCGATACTGGGACAAAACGGGGGCCGTAGAATGAAAAGGAAAGTATTGTTTATGAGTAGAATAATTAAGACATTTAGCCTAAAGGATATACTTAGTACTAACGAAGTATACGATGCACTACTCTCGCAAAAAGCACACAATGGTAGACCCTACAGTAAAAATCCCGGTAAAATGACATTGACACAGATATTAAGTAAATGTCCTGAATTCACAAAGGTGGGTTACATAGACAAAGTAACCAACGGTTCTCGTGAGAGAGTCAATACATGGCAATTGACAGAAGAGGCAGAACCATGAAGCAACACACATTTCATGGTGCAGAATGCAGCATATGTAATAAAAGTATTAAGACCAATAATAAATCTAAAAGAAGCATATGCTTCATGTGTAACAACAGGGCACCGCCTGACAAATATAGATGCGAAGGAATTAATTCTAAAGGAAATCGCTGTGGACAATGGGCCAAGGTAGATAAGGAGCATTGTGCTCATCATGAATCCAAGGAGGAGTAAACTCATGTGGAAGGTGATACAATTTGTCGAAGCGTTGCTTCTGATAGTGGTATTAGTACCCGTTCTATTGATTTTATACCCTTTACACATAGTTAATGAGAAGGTGTTTGGATGACTAAGGTACCATTGATTATTGACTCTAACGAAAGAGGACCATTGAAGGATGCTATTGTTAGAGCAGCAGAGAGACAAGGTATTCCTATCAAAGAAGAATTTCTACAAGGCATGGGGGATTACAAGGCAGGAGATGGGCACATAGAGTGCAAAAGCATCTCTGATTTATTCCAATCTACATATTCAGGCCACTTGATGAGGCAGATGGAAAACTTGGACGCAAATTGCCAAAGAGTTTTCGTGGTCGTACATGGCGATCTTGCGAAGTATGTAAAAATCTCAAACAATCAGGGTAGAAAAACCACCTATTCAAAGGCCCTCAATACATTAACTGGTATCATTGCCCGAATTATGGCTGATTTCGATTGCCATGTGTGGCGGGCTAACAATTACAGTGAGGCGGCTATGTTCGTCACCAAATTACATTCCAAACTACATACCTCTGCATCAAGTCACGGTGCAAAGGCAATCACTAGAGTCAGCACCAATGATATTAGGGCTGATATGTTACTTTCTATACCCGGATTCGGGCAAGACCTAGTAGAAAAATTACTAGATAAATGTGGCTCTATTGAAGAGATGTTACATGTCGAATCCATTAAACAGGTGAGAGGAATGGGTTCAGTTCTGCGCCAGCGATTAGTTGAGGTTTTAACTAGCGAAGAACCAGTAAAGGTAGAGAGAAAATACAGTAAACGGAGAGGAAAGATATGATTGAGCACAGCGTAGAGCACTATGAATGCATGCAGAAATACCCTATTTTGAGAGGATATTTAGAACACTTTAGAGAAGTATCAAAAGACAACGAAATACCCGGCCTACTATCATTTTTCTTTATTCTAGGGCAGACCGCTCTACCATTTGTAAGAGTACCAATTGGTGCCTCTAACATCGATCCAAGGGTGAGTGTGTTTTGGATTCAAGACACTAGGACTGGTAAATCAGTGGCGTTTGAAATCATACAGCGTGTAATGACATCTGCTGGCTTAGATTGCGTTGATTATACAACTGGTACTGACTCCGCTATGGTCGGCTCTTGGAGTCGGGACGAAGATGGCACATTGCACCAAACACCGGGGGTGTTAGCGGGAGCAAAGGGGATGAACTTCGATGAAGGTTCCATTATCCTAAAACCCACCCAGCACTCAGAACAAACTGTTTTGTTTTTACAATCGGCATTGAATTCTGCTGGAACTGGTAGAAACATATTGACCAAGCACATGAAAGATGGTACAATTACCATCGAGTCTTTAGTGTCACTTTGGATTACAACATTCCCTCCACAGGGTATCAAAGAGCATGTACTTGACAAGGGTATTTTCCAAAGAGTACTAGTTTATTGGAGGCACTGGACTCTTGAGATGAAAAGAAACATTGCTCACGAATTAGCAGACTCTGTACACAACCATGTTGACTTTGAAGTATCATACGACGAAGTAGTTGACTTCTTTAAAGACTTGAAGGACAACTTGCAAGCAAGGGTATGTGACTTAGCCGGAATTAGTGCAGATGAGTGGGGTAATTCTACTCGTGAGATGCAAGAAGGATGGACTAAGGCGGTAATGTACGATATGTTCACCTTAGATGCCACCTATCGATCTGCTCTACATCAGGCAATTGATGATTATTACGACTTGGTAGAAAACATGGACCCTAAGAAGCAGGGTGTATGTGCATCATTCATTATGGGTCTACAGAATTACACCAATGTATTAGCCCACCATATGGCTATGTTGGGAGGTACTTGGGTGGTCACTGGAGACCATGTAGATATGGCTAAAGAGATTCTATACGACCTGTATCACAATCTAATTGACTGGCTGGAATCAGAGGTCAAGGTAGGTATGGCAAGTGGCACTAAGAGAAAACTCCAAGCGAGTTGGAAGAATGCCTACTGGCGCTGTGAACAGTACGATTTCAATGATAATAGAGGACCGGGCTGGGTCAAGAAAGCAGAACTTATGGCTGTGTTTGGCAAGGCTGAAAACCTAAGCAGTAAAGCGGGTATTAACAACAAATACAACGAATCCGGCACTGGTATATTTGAAGACACCCGTGATGGGAAAAGTAAGTATGTCAGACTGCTCAAAGAGCATAGAAGTAAGGGGGATTGAAATGGAAAAAAACTGTTCTCTTTGTCATGCTAAGTTTGAGTACAAAGATGAAGGTATAAGTGGGTACTTTGGTCTATTGAAAGTAGACTTCTGCGACTTCTGCCTAGCCTGTATGGGTGCTATGCATGAAAGCCTCAAGGTTTTACTAGGTGAAGAGGAATGAAAGGCAAGCACTTTGTCGTGTTCGCCTATGGTAGTGAATTTTCACATATGGTGAATGCCCCCGAAGTGGTAATTGTCACTAGTGATGATTACTTATCGGTATACACTAGTCACCGATCTTATATCAATTCAAAGCCAATTTCTTATTCAAAAATACAAGACGAAATGGCCTGTATCGTAGATAATGGAGGTATATTGGTCCTAAAGAATACTCAGCCCTATGGCCTGAATACTTCTTGGACAGGTATAGACAAAGGTAGTCCTAGTGATATGGTTGACCATATTGAAAGGCATATCATGGATATAGATTCAGAGATAAAGCGTATTTCGGAACAGCAATTAAATCTAAACGATTTAGATTTGGAGTATTCCCTGCATACAGAAATGTATGCCCCTATTTGGCAGAAGGGCAGTGAATTGTCAATAATTAAACACTGCATCGATGATGCGAATATCATACTCACCCTAGTACAGCGCTGTAGTAGCGCAGGTGATATAAGGGTGAGACTAAGAGACAAGGGAGTACCAAAGGAGTATGATGTAGAATGGTAAACAAAGGAGAACAACAGCAAACAGCACAGAGCCTAAACATCCGGGCTGCGAAAGCAATCGCAGACACGGTTAGAAGTACGCTAGGTCCAGCGGGAATGGACAAGATGATGGTCGATGGGGGTGGCAATGTCATTGTAACAAATGACGGCGCTACTATCCTCCAATCACTAGATGTATCGCATCCGGGCGCTAAGATGATAATTGAAGCGGCTAACACTCAAGAGAGTATGTGTTACGATGGTACGACCAGCACAGTAGTATTAGCAGGGCAACTGCTAAGCAATACTGAATCACTATTTGAAAAGGGCCTACACCCTAATGTTATCTGTAAAGGTTACAGACAAGCAGCACAGTGGGCCACTGAACACATTCCAAGTCTAGCAGAATCTGCCAAGCCTCACTTGAGGCATGTAGCGCAGACATCGATTACAGGTAAGTCACTGGAATCCGCTATGGAACATGTCAGTGAACTATGTGTTAAGGCGGCAGAATTGGCAGGTGGCGATTTTGAGCGCATCCGTGTCCTGTGTCAGCCCGGTGGAGGCTTAGAAGATTCGACATGCTTCTCAGGTGTAGTATTACACAAGGAATTCATGTTACCTGCTATGCCTCTCACACCTGAAGGCAAGGTACTACTAATCAACACTGGACTCAGTAACAAAAAGAATGAGGACAATGTACAAGTGTCACTTGGATCTGCTGCTGAGTATCAACAATACCAGCAGACTACAACTAGGGATATTTGGGTTAAGAAAGCAGAGTCTATCATCGAGCGCTTACCTAATGGTGGCGCAGTATTGGTCAGAGACCATGTAAACGAGGTAGTTGCGGCTACTTTGGCTAAGGCTAATATCAGCGTAGTTCAGCGTTTACCTGAAAGCGATATATCTGCTCTAGGGTTACTGCTAAACACCTCTGCGGCTCACACTGTTGAGGACTTAGGAGATGCAGTGGATGCAGACATCGAGTGTACTACTATCGGTGACATGAAGTATGTCGTAGTCAGGGGCACAGGTGAAGTCACTACTCTGATTCTAAGAGGTGCTACTAAGCAGACACTGGATGAGACCGAGCGTGGATTTGAAGATGCTCTCGGAGTCGTATGTGTAGCCTATAACACCCTCAAGGTCGTACCGGGCGGCGGTGCCGCATATCTCAACTCTGCTATCAATCTAAGAAGCAGGGCTGCAGAGATTGGTGGTCGTGCTCAGATGGCAATTGATGCCTTTGCAGATGCATTGGAATCGATACCTTCTACCATTGCAGAGAATGCAGGTCATGACCCACTAGACATTGTACTAGCGCTCAGGAATGAGCACTTGTCGGGTAATATCGATTATGGGCCTAACATCGAAGATGGAGGTACCTGCTCAATGAAGGATGCCAATGTATGGGAACCTCTCAGCCTAGTCAAGCAAGCGATTCAGTCTGCTAGTGAAGTCACTATCAGTATACTACGCATCGATGACATCATCGGTAAGCGTGGTGAGTAGTATGGGTAGAAACGGCCAACCTAAAGAAAGGTGCCCTAATTGCAAAGGTGGACCTATTCTAGTTACGCTTGGTGCGAGAGTGCCGGAAGAAGGTTACAAACAGGCCCCTAGAAGAACAGTTGGTAAGATGTGCAGTAGTTGCTCGTATGTAAGAATTGGAGACAGGCACTATCTCAAATACGAGAAGCAGTAACTAATTCTCTAGCAAAGCGCCCGTAGGGAAACCTGCGGGCCTTGCTGGACTTAGATCGAGGCAGGGACTTATCACCCAACTTACACATATGCCCGCAAAGAGGACATTCCTGAATTGCCGTACCTTTGCCGGAAAAGTAAACGCCCTTTATTACAAGGGGTATGCTTTTCTCTTCGCAACTGACGCATTCTATCCTCAAAGCGGCGAGTAATTTTCCCATAATATCAAGCCTGCAATAATAGTAGGTGCCAAGCAGTACCATCGTATGCGAATCTAGCATACTTGCCGTTGGCTATGTTGATATTAGCGGCAGTGGCGTTGTCTGTCTTAGCATTGAACACTGTATTGTAAGAGCCACTGGTAGATATGTTCCTAATCTCAAGCACATAGCCGGGGGGAAAAGTCCCACTCGGAGTAAGTGTAGCATGTGCACTCCCTCCATTTGGATTGATTAACCATATGTTCGCTTGGTCGAAAGTGAAACTGGTATTAGCAGTTATTATCTTAACTTCATCAGGCCCTAACCTATGAGTGTGCATAGCCTTAGTGCCATTCAGTGTATTAGATGCTGCATAAAAGAGCATGGCATTAGATTCAGTTGTATGGCTTTGCCAAATAGCACCAAATTCACTATTAGTCAAATCGCTACTTTCGGGAGAGCCGTACATTGCCGCAAGATCGGTATGATGAGTTATTTTGTTATTAGCATGACCTAAATCAGTAGCACCCGTACTCATAGTCCTAGTACCCTTAGACATGTGCTGAAGATACATAGGGCTGGTTCTGATGAATACCCTTCTATCATGCAATACAGGTGTAGCGTTCAAAGAAGCGGTCACATTTGCAGCCCCTGCTGTCATTGTATAGCGCAATACACCTAGTACAATCGATTGATGATTTTTACGAGTATTGCCAATGGCTGGATTAGTCAAAAAGCCAGCAGGTATGAGTGGCGTACCTACACTAGGGGCCACTGGAGTACCTACTTCGTACCTTATTCTAGTAGTAGTTCCGCTATCAGAGCAGATGTAGATTACAACAAATACATCGCTGGTAGCAGTAGGTACGGCTGGCAACTCACCATTGAAATTAGCAGTACCAGTAGCACCGATCGTGATTTGTTGAGTAGCACCAATTCCTCCAGCAAACTTGTACAGTGCTCCGTCAAGTACACACCATCCTCCATGAATAGTGACTACACCTGATGATGCCGTTTCGATATAACCCGGAGTTGCAGCAGAAATAGCATTCCTGTTACTATCACCGACAGCACTATCCAGTAATCGAATAATACCGTTACCATGTATACCTTCATATGGGTTAGTTAAACTCGGAGATGATAGTCCATCTCCATCTCTTAGCCCTTCAGCACTAGTGCTCATTCCGGCTGCGCTTGTATGCCCTGCTTTTGGATTCGTCATGAATTCACCTCAATAATTGCTGAGAAAACGATTTCGTTATCGTTAGTCTTAGTAATTGAGTCGTATGTGTACCTTGCGATGGCAGTAACATCTGTCGCATCGCTAGGATTCTTGTATTGTATTACTACTTCCTTTAGTGTGCTACTGAATGAACTACTAAGTGGTACTTTGGCTTCAACAGATAGACTATGGTCGTCCAATACTCTCACGGTAGGCGTAACTACGATTGCGGGTTGAGCCGCACCTGTATCATCCTGTGTTGCCAGCGTTCCACCAAAACCGAATACTACTTCGTTTATTCTCGCCTTTAGCGTGTCTATCATAAATCTATTTGCTTCGTTTAGTAATGGCATATCAGCCCCTCCTTCTACTTGAGAATGTACCTTTGTTCATTTTAACTTTCAAATGACTATTGGCAGACTCAGGTAATGTATCTATCGAAATTAGGAACAGTTCTTCGTTATTATCTACGCTGTAAATCGATGCTTTGCTTATATCAAACGAAGTCGTACCTGCTGCGGAAACTTTGCCTAGTAGGTTTCCATTAGCCTTGTAAACAAATGCATCTGCTTTACCTGCGCTGATAACACCTGATGTAAATACCGAGTTTGCATTGGTGCCGTCAGTAGTGAAACTAGTGGTACCTACAGCATAACCTCCTCCATTGTTGATTAATATACCAGTTGACTTCAAATCCATTCTACCGTGTACTGTGTTTCTGTTAGGTACTCCAATTGCCATACCGCCGGTTGGATCTTTAACCCTGCGAGTTTCAACACGCCATGCAATTCTAACATTAAAGCCAAATGCAGTAGCAAACTCTTCCCTGTTATATTGGCGATTTCTTTCTTCGCTATCACCTGTGCTAGAACTGATGTCTACCTCTTGGAATCGCTGCAATACATCTTCTATAGAGCCTTCGACTGAGTTGATGTCAATGTCTGATTTACGCTCTGTAAGATATTGCCTAGTGGATAATACTATCTTCCTCTCTGCAGTGGTTAAGGTATCATAGGAGACAACATCTCCCGGCTGGATTTTACTTGATAGCAACACGCCTTTCAACTTCTTATTGCCCTCTGCTTTCTTCGCCATAGAAAGCAATCTACGCCCAATCATTTTGGCACTGGCCTTAGTTACAGCAGTAGGTGCATATACTCCGCCCGGAATCTCATTCACAGTGTCTTTTTGAGGACCGAGGTCGTCAATTTGCACCACATTTTGGTCGTTATTAGCACGGACTTTTCCCCGGACTACTACACGATTGAGTGTACTTTTCCCCTCAGTTTCAACTTCCCCTTCACTGACCATTGTGTTAGTAATACGGTGTTCACGACCATGTTTACGCTGGTGAGAATAATGTATGTTGCCAAATTGATCGGTACTAGTATTATAACCATCATGCTTTGCTAAAAAGCGCATTGCGCTGATACCGTCTACTCCGTAAAAGTCCTGTGCTACGAATGTGCCACTTGGATTCTTAATAGTCAGCCCGTTGATTGAACTAGTACTGGCCTTTGCTATACGACTGACTAAATCTGTGGTCCTTAGACCGACATTTATTTTTTGACCTATGCGTACTGTTTTGTCTGTAAAGCCTATTTGCTTTAATTCTCTACCCTTTAGGTTACCTAATCTGTATCGAGTGCCTTTGGTGCTAGCCTCTATAGACGCTGGTACTAAGGCTTGGTCAGGGTTATCAGCACCTATAATCAAAGGTGGTAAATCGGTACTAGTAGTTACCTTATCATCATCTAAGAATATGTTGCCAGTGTATCTGTGTCCGTCACTAATGTTATGACTTAGCCTAATGGTGTCTTCTTCTTCAATCAGTGAGTACTTTCGATCGTGAGTAGGCATAAAATCACTAGATGTGGGTGCCTTTACTAAGAATCCACTTTGTTGTTTAGTGTACTCTCCATGTCGGACACAATTATCTACAAACTTAGGCTTACGCACAACTTTCATAATCGCATTCTGCGCTGCGTCTGCACGACCAGTTGCAAGATTCTTACCTAGTGCCATGTTCACTCCCCGTCATGGCGTCCTGTATTATAAGTTGCATCACCATCGCTACCCTTTGGATGTAGGGTCTGACTGTGCCTCGGCTGTACAGTGAAATCGCCTTCTTCATCATCAGGAGACTTGCGACTTGCATCTGCTCTAAAGTGCTCAAGTGTATTTTCACTCATAACTACTCTTGCCACCGGAGATCGGATGTCAGCCTTGTCATATCCTGTTACATCGACACCCTCAATCTTAGGCCCCTGACTTATAGGTACAGTTGTGCTAGATGTTGGTAGTATAGAGTAAACTGGTGCATATGGTGGGCTACTCGGAGTCCCTGTCAGTGCACCCGGAGCATCACTTGTGAATAGACCATACTTGCCCCCAGCCGTAGCCCTGTAGAAGTTAGAACCAACTTGGTCAGCCCCACTCTTGATAACAGGTGCAGGTCTGAAGAATTGTACATGCTTACTATCAAGAACCTGCGTAGGCCTGTATAAGAAATCGATAGTTGAGTCTGTAAAGTTAGTATTCTGCACCGTAGGGTCATGAGTCAAGGTCTGATACGGGTTAGAGGTGCTAGTCAGGTAGCCCGCCCCTATGCTGTACTTTTCAGACAAATAACTCTCTACTTGCTTTTGCTCAAAGTCAGTTAATGGCCTATCGTAAATAATTACTTCTGCCATTTGTCCAGTCAATTCAAACGAACCGACATCACCCAATGTAGTACCCCGTGTAGTTTGCTTAGTATATACCGCACTCGATGTTGCTTCAGATTTACCATTGACATAAAGAGTCTGAGTAGTAGAGCCGCCCCCAGCACCGTCGCTTCCCGACATTTTTAGCGTCACTATCGAAGGTTTGTTAGGGACCACTGTATCAGTCCCAGCAGAAATAATTGTAGTGCCGCTACCTGTCCCTGTTCTCCATTGCCAGTAGTTATTGCTGCCCGACATTCTCGCATAAAGAAGCCACCCAGTATTGAGATAAGTGTTCTGTACTATTCCGTGGTAATTGCCGTCATCCGAGTCAACAGTTGAAACTATAAACACTGTAAAGTTACTTGGGTTCAAACCAGCAGCCCAAGGAGATATAGGGATAGCGTCATCACCATCAAAGTGAACATGTGGTTTGTTGTTGTAATCACTGTCACTCGCTACAAAGTCAGGTTGCTGACTTTCTGTCGTTTGAGCGAAAACATGACCATTGCCACTTACATCTTCCCATGTAGTAACAGCATCACCATCTTCTAAGTCTAGGCTATCTGCCTTTAACCAAAGCGTCATGCCACTTGTAGGTAATGAACGACCCCAGCCCTTGACATCTAATACGCCTGAATATCTACTCCATTCCATGATGTAAGTTCCACCAAGCGGCCAATAAGCATGAGCGTTGGAGAATCTTGTAATTCCAGCAACTGGGTTAGTACTAAAGTTCAGAGCGGTCAGATCGAAGTCACCTAATGTGCGACTCCCACCAGTCATGGCTCCTCTTAGATTAGTTCTCTGTCCCACTTCTCTGTCAGTGTGTAGGCTGGCTGCTTCAGTAGACATGATGACATATTCTCGGCTGACACCATCATTTAGTTCAGCAATAGTGTCCACATCTAGTCCCATTCTCATATCATCTCTAGCAACTGGGTCAACTAGCCTTGTATCAGCGGTTACGGTCTCTACACCTTCACCTACAGAAGCACTAGGTTTGAGCAAACCATCTTCGTCTGCCAAGTCTAACCTAGCGCTTATTCCTCTCTCTATTTCACCCGACTGTAAAGTTAAGTTACTAGGCCTCACTAGTCCTTGACCAAAGGCTGGCTCTGCTGTGCTATGAGAAAGCACTAAGCCAGTAGCATCATGCGTTTCGCTGACATCCATGAGCATGCTTTCGTTAAACACAGTAGGCCAGCGCACTCCTCTGCCATCACCTCTGTCTCCGACTCTAAGTGCACTAGCAGGGTTAAACCAATCAGCCACGCCCATGTTGCTAGCGTCATTGTTAGCGGTATTAGCGTTGCCACTGTAACGGTCATTGCCATCTCCACCAAACAAAGCACCGGCAGCAGGCCTATGAGCAACATTAGTGTCCGCATATGCATCTTCAGGATCCCAAGAAGGTCTAATTCCAAACCCTCTAACTGGGAACCTGCGTACATCTTCTCCACGAGTATTGCCCCACCAATCTACCATGTAATATCTGTGCGCATCGGCTAATTCGGATATACCCTTACCAGCATTATCGCCCGGATATTCTCTTCTAACTGTAGATGCGTTCCTAATTGTCCTTACTGCACAGCCGAATGGCTCTGACATTCTACGACCATCACTGTATCGCACTTGACGACCAATTTGGTCTTGGTTTAGAAGTGCACTAACCTGAGTCAGTCTTTCTAAAATACCAATGTAAGTATCACTTATTGATGAATCACCTATCGTCCCTGTGTCTGTCCCTACATAGTCCCAGCCACCGGCTTTATCATCTTGCTGTACAAGAGGACCATTGTAATAACCAAGCAAAGCATTAGCGTTGGCAACTTCTAACCAACCTCTAACATAGTTAGCCCAGCGTGGCCTATTGTAAGCCTGCCTTAATCCAAATCTAAACCCAAAGCAATTGTTGCGAGCATAAGCAGAAGCAGATGTCAATTGTGCGTATGTCCTAGTCCTAACTCCAGTATTGTCATCAAACCCACCACAATCCATTCCATGAGTTTCACCACCCCATCCAATCAGTGCATCTCCGTAGGCTTCTAGGCGACTTATTGCCCCGCCTCCATGAGAGCCTCCGGGCCAAAAGCCTGCAAAGTTATACTTCTCTGAACTATCTGTACCACCTTGGTGAGACAAGTTGCCATCACTATCGATCTGTGCCGCTGTGTAAATTGTACCGTCTGCTGATAGGCCAGCACTGCCCGGTGGACTCAGCCATTTCATCGCTAGTCCAAATGGCCCCTTGCTTGCAACATAATTGAAATCATGATAATGTATAGTCTCAAAGTGCTCAGGTATATGGTTGTAAGGTTTCTTATCAACAGGCGTATCTGCTACTCCAGTCTTGTCATAGAAGTTGCGAGTTCCACCTGTAGCGGTGTCGCTGTACCAAGTAAACGGTCTACCTAGATTAGGGTGCCACATACATAGGTAAGCGTCGGGTAGATGTAGTGAATTTGTGTCAGCAGTTCCGTTTGCTATAGATGTGTAGATGCTTTCTTCTCCTACCTTCCTCCTTTGAGGTAGTAGTCTTGTCATTATACTACTCTTAGTATCTAAGAACACAGAATCAGATGCATATGTATCATAAGGTCTAGTTAATTTCAGCACTGTGTCAGCAGCAATGTTAGCCCAAAACTCTGCGCTACCACTTACGCTTGAAAATATAGTAGATACCCCTAATGTAGCATGAGCAAGTGTCCCAGTCCTATTACCATAGGTTGCAGTATAGCGTTTACCGCTTTTAGTGTACTCTAACTTTTCCCCGTAATATGGGGCTACAGGGAATAAGTCGTTATTATCGACTGTGATTGTAGAGCCGCTGCTATCAGTTGCAAGTACAACACAGGTAGGGTTTAGACTTCTATTGCGCCTGTGCGCCTCATAAATATCCATAAAGGAAGTAGGGTAGCCAGCGATAGTCAATTGGGCACCTACGCAGCCGTAAGACATTCTACAGAATTCGTAATAATTGTCAGGCTTGTGCCACTCTAAATGTCTAAACTTCTGAGCAGCAGAATCCCCAGCACCATCTTTGTGCAATATCCCCCACCAAGGTATTGTGACTGTATATCCCGGCGTTGCACTAGAGAACATACCCGGCTTGTAAGGTAGACTTCTACGACTCAGTGAAGGAGAACTAGACTCCTGTACACCAAGTGGGTTATAGAGGCCGAGTGCAGGCATGTTGGCAAAGTGACTACCGGAATCAGGTTCAATATCAAGAATGACCTCATTGATGATTATTTCACAACCCCTAACATCAGCCATTATAGCCTCTGCTAATATGAGTGTATGTGCACCATTTGTACTGATGTCTTGCTCGATTGCGATTACTGTATTGACTTGTTGACCTGTCAATTCTACTACAGAACCATCGGGAACATCCGTAGCAGGACCATTTGCATGAAACCCTTTGAGTTGCTGTGCAAATACATTCGGTTGTATTACAATTTGGTATGCGCCCACTTCCATTGGATCGGGGAAGTGATTGTTGAGAGTATATGTTCCAGCAGCCTCTAGTACCAACTCGTGACCACCGGCTGCATTCTTACTACCTGCATCACCAACGGATGCAGCGACACCATATCCTTCGTACTTGATTTTAGTTTCAGTCAATAGAGTGAAACCTCCACCGTGGATGTCAGAAGGGGCGAATGCAGCAGTTGGGCCGGAGAAGTAGATGTAAGGGTCACGACCACTTTCAAATGATGTAGTAAGGTCTGCACCGCCACTAAAGCCACTAACGGAACCAGTGGCAAGATTTTCAGTCATAGTTACATTACCTTCAGCACCATGATCTCTTTGAGTCACTGTAATAGATTGAGCGCCATTGGCTTCAGCAGGTACAGCAGATACTGTAATCCTACCATTGTGTCCATTAGCATGTTCTATTGCTGCCTTCAACAATACCAAAAATGCATTTTGTGTACCACTGGAAAGATTAAACCCAACAGAAATACCTGTGGCACCGGATGTCAGGCTTGCCGTGATAGAACCTGTAGATTTCAAAGTAGCACCTGCTGTTACTGCACTTAGGTGCGCCACACCGCTATCTCCTGTATCAGATACAAAGTAATCTACTATCTTATTGTCAGTACTAGTAATTGTTACCTTTTGACCTGCTGTCAATCCATGTGCAGCATCACCATCAGCCACGGTTATTGTACCAGTGGCGGCTTCCACTACACTTGTTCTAGTTGCTTCATTAGTACCAATCAGACTATTGATAGCAGGTGCATTGTTAGAAGTTCTACAACTTTGGTTTAACTCGTATAGGCGCTGGTATGCTGGATGAGCATAATGACCCGGCATCAATGCCATTGTTGGATTGACATAGTGATGACCCATACGAGGTATAGGCATCGGTGTCATCTTAGGGCTTGAAGTCCCTGCAAGATGTATGTAAGGAACCGATGGGTTTGTGAAACTACCGCTACTTGCAGGCAGTTTGTCATATATTTCAAACCAATCTGTAATCTTCATATCAGGGCTAGCACCACTATATTCACTGTGGTCACGCAACCTTCTCGATGCGTATATACGAGTGCTACCTGCTGGCATGTAATAACTAGGTGTTATGTTGATTTGGTGAAAAGAATTTTCTTGTTCTTGTACAAATGTTTCAAATTCGGGAGAAAACACTACACCAGTAAATGTATTACTTGATATACCAGTGTATGAAACAATTACTCCATTATCTGTTTCTTGATTGTATAGTCTCAAAAAGTATCTACCTCCACTTTGTTCAGTAGTGTCTGTCCAAATAGCAGGAGCAAGTGTTTCTCCATCAGTAACTATTGTGTTAGTGGTGTGACTTAGATAAACACACTCCCCTGCTCCATACCTATGAGTGGAAGTGACACCCATTTTTGTCACATGGAAATATAGGCTGCGATCGTGTGGCTCGTAAGCCGTGGTAAGTGGTTTATGACCAGTATAATCTTCCCAACCTTCTGAAGTCGATGCAGGGAAACCTAAACGGTGCCTGTGCTTAGTAGTTGAAACATCTGTTCTATCTTGACTTAGATGCTCCCAACCATTATTTTCCCATGTAGGCCATAATCTAGGACCGGGACTTTGATTATCAAACAGGTTTCTGACAAAGCCACCCTCTTTTGCTTGAGCAGGGTGCTGCAAACCACCTGAACCAAATGTTTCATTCTGATACGCTTGTATTCTATCAAAGCCGGGCCTTATTATGATATTGCCCGGTATTTCATCAGGGTTAGGTAAACGGATTTTCATATTAGGTGAAATACCAGTACCTGCTAAGGCAGGTGCTAAACCTTCTATCTCCCTGTCACTTACATGTCTGAAGTCCATGATGACAGTACCTAATGGCGAACCGCCTTCTAAGCGATGTTCCTGCCCAGTATCATCTACCACCATCATGCTTTGGAATTGCAATTCTTCATTTGGTATCATTAATGCATTTCTTATCTTCTTAGGATGTTGCTCTGCTAACTGAGGGTGGGCTAATTCTTGAGCCTGTATAACTGGGAACATAGCAGAGTTAGTAGACTCAAAACTAAATCTAACATTACCAAGTATTTTCTCACCAACTAACTCATAATACCCTTCCTCTACTTTTCGCTGAACCCAAGGTATAGCCCCAAGGCCTCTAGCGTTGGCTGCTGGCATAGTTAGGCTACCACCATCCATACGCTTCCAAACAACATGCTCTGCACTAAAGTTACGAGCAGCAGATCGTTTGTCGTAATATCCAAACAAACCCGGATGAGGCATGGCAGTGGTAGCAGCGCCCGGATTAAGATAATCCAACAAACCGCTATTACCAATACACTCCACACCGTAAGTTGCGAAATCTTCGTGGAAGTTAGAACCCTTGACTATGCTTTCGTCCCAATACAAATCACCAGTCGGATGCAGACATGAATTGAGTTGTACCATTTTACCGGATGCTATTGTAGCATGCCATTTGTTATCAGCAGGTACTGCACTTGTTGCAGGGTAGTCACTTGCGTCAAATGGTCTTACGAAATCGCTGTGTACCTGTACTTCTACACGAGGGCCAGCGTTAGCGTAAGCCACATATCTTGATTTGTTGTGAACTTTATCAGTGTCCCACTGAGTTGTACCAGCATGTAATATGTTGCCGTTTTCTTTAGCCATCAACCAATCACCTGAGCAGAGAATCCCATCCCTGTCAGCCTTTGCTATTAGTGGTAATTCACTTTCATTAGTAATGGCAATCAAGTGCCTTGAAGATAAGCCATTCACACAGTATTCAGAGAATGTTGCAGTGGCAGTATCTCCTGTACCGACAGGCGCTGACGCTGCTAAGCAGGTCTCTGCTGCCCCGTATGGATTGAAGCCAAGGAATGGGTGCCAAGCACCTAAGCCAGCGGGATAAACGCCTGAACCAACTTGAGTACCTGTATACGAATTCATGTAAGAATAGGCTTCTCCAGCCCAGCCAACTGCTCCAATCGGTTTAGTTCGATCGACAGCATCAATCAAACCATTGTAATGTACTTGAGTCATGTGGTCACGAGCAGTTACACCACTGTCGTTATTATGACGATGAGTACCTGCCTTAGTCCAAACATATACTTTGAAACTGTTAGTTACAGCAACATGTCTATTATTTGTAGGGTCGATAACATTTGAAGAAGCATCAAGGACTAGTTCTAACCTAGCATCATTTGAAGAGCCGCCTTGTTGAATAACGACTATCTCACCACTATTATAACCTGAACCGGAAGCGGTTATTGTCGCACCTGTAACTTGACCTGAGCCATTTACACTTGTTATTTGTATAGTTAACCCAGTACCTGAACCACCAGTCGTAGCCAAACCGGATGCTGCAGAATAGCCACTAGTTCCACTAGTTCCTCCTTGGACTGTTACACTCTTTGGTGTGGTCGCAGCCGGACCTTTACCAAGTGTAAAGGTAGTATTAGGAGCACTAACAGAATAACCAACATAAGGTGCGTAACCGGAAGTCGTACCATCACTTACTCTTAACCAACCATAAGGTGGTAATGTCGTAGAAGTACTAGTTGCCACTAATGACGCAGCAGTTGCACTGGCTGGGTCGAGGCCATTCTGAGCAGTATAAGATGCTACGGCTAATTCTACCCAACCGTATCTGTCTTGCTTGTGGGCATTTTGCATCGAAGGAAGGAATGTACCACCTATTGCTTTGAGCGGGTCTTTACCGGGGAATGTGTTGATAGATGCACTGATAACTGCCCCTAACTCTTCTGCGTTCTGCACACGAGTAGCGTCTATCAATACTACATTTTCATCACTTACTTGGTCTTCAGGATCGCCATCAGTATCATATTTAGCCAAATATGCTTTAGCCAAAAGTCCACAAGGCCTGAATGCAGATACATTGTGTTTATTAGCGCTACCTGTGGCTAACCTACCATTTTCTACCGGGTGCTTTGGATTGATATTGACATGGTTGTCTAAGAAATGTCCACCGGGGTGATAGCCCCCATCCATGTGCCAAATTGCAAACGCCTTTTTACTTGCGGGATATGTTGCACTCTCTAATGCACCACCAGCCAAGTTAGTGAATACATGATTAAATGGATGTGCCGTAGGAGGCAGAGTTAAACTACCTATAGTAAAGTCAGAACCTTCGTAATAGAATGCTTTGTTGTACCCTTGTGCAAATGAATCACCACTACTAGTATGAGTAGCAACGCTTGGGAATCCCTTTGTTGGTTCCCAATTCATATCGTAATTGAATGCACTTAGTCTATTCTTTTGGAAGAAACTGGTCCTTGGTAAGTGAGCAGATGCAGCCAAAGTTCTATTGAAACCACTAACTGAATCGTCGCCATTTGCTAATTGATTAGGTAAGAATGACGGGGAGGTACTTGTTGTATAAATTGGGACAGCGCTGTAGCCATTACCTGTAGTCACTATATTCGACCCTTGGGGTTCAAAAGTAGCACTGTTGTGAGGGAAAGCCTGACCGGGACCAAACACCATGTAGATAGTTTGGTCAGCAGTGTTTCCAGCAGCACTATACCTAGCGTGAGGATGACCAAATCGAAGTATAATCGGACTCGGTATGTTTGTTGATACTGTATTTGTACCATCTGTATATGTTGTACCAGTAGCGTGATTGTTTGCACCCTTAGCCATATCGAAAGGTAAAATACCATCTTGGTTAAACATAGGCGGGTTATTTTTACCCCTGTGGTTATCCAAATAAGGTGTACCGGGGAACATAGCCAGCATTGCATTCGTATCAAGAAGTGCGTAAGCGCCAGCAACTTCGCCTATATTTTGTAGTCCAGCAGATCCGGTTGGCCCACCTGCGTAAGGATGTGTATAGAAATCACCGTAATCGTTTTGAGTACCGTCGTTAACATCCATAACTACACCACTGAACCCACCACCGAAGTAAAGTGGCACCCAGTGGTCAGGGCTGTCTCTGCCTCCTCTAAAGTAGAGGAAAGGACTGGACATCTTGCTTCCAGCCCTACGAATACCATCTGTTTTCATGCCATTCTTGACATCGCCATTGCGCATGAGGACTTCATCATCACTGTCATGGCAGAAAGAAGCAAAGTTAGTACTAACACCTGTAGCCGCTCCGTAAGTAAGTTTGGTTTCAACTGCTGTTCCGGGCGTACTGGTAACCTCTGCGTATTCTTCTGAACCCCACCAAATTGTAAACCGCTCGCCCCAAGCCTGTGCATGGTCTGAACCCGGTACACATATTGAATACAAGTAAGTGCTACTTGCGGTTGTTATTAGAGTACCATCATCAGTGGTTTTCAAAATCATAGGGCTGTCTACCTTTGGTATGATGTGGTCACCCGCTACACTGGTGTAATTGTCACCACGGAGGTTTCTCTGCCATGTAGATATATCAACAGGGTTATTCTGATTATCAACTAGAATGGGAGTAGCAGTGTTTGCATTAGTACCCTTGTAACGAGTTGTGATATGTAGCACCGTCTCAGGGATATAGCCTACATCTAAGCGTGTACCTGCGTCTCTTTCGGAGTCGCTTAATCCACCAGTGTGCTTAGAACCTACAGCAGCATCACTACTCGCACCTTCGACCAATCCCCAATCCTTACTTCTTGAAACTTCAAACAACTTACTAAGAGGTACCTTGTTTTTACTACTGGACTTTATTCTGATGGCAGTAGGGCTAACTCCCCATTCGCCTAATGTTTTACCATCAGGTGCAAACATACCTGTGCAATCGAAACTTGTTGCTGATATGCTGTCGTCACTAGGGTCAGGCATTGTCATAGCAAACTCAACTGCTGCTGCAATTACTTCGTCGGTGAGTACGCTTGTGAAGTTGATTCTTGGACTAATTAACATACCTTCGTCAGTAGTTAGTGCACGACCACCTGTACAGCCATAGAAGTAGTGTTTGTTAGATGCTCCAGTATCACCATCGTGGTCGTAATGAGATCGACTAGTGTAATGAATGGTAATTCCTGTTTCGTCTACACCCGATGCTTCAGACAGTTGCAATACGCCCGATTCAGGGAATCCGAGATAACCTAGTACATCAGGGTGGGTTAGCGTGTCTCCTGTACTGTAAGGCGCAGTGAAAGTTACATCCATAGTTACTCCGGTATCAGTGGCCTTATTACCAGTCACATGTATTCCTACAGCAGGTGAAGGGTAGTTATTCCAAAGATTTCCTTTGTAAGGCTCTGCATCTGAAGCAGTGTTAGGGGTCTTTTCACCACAAACTTCCCCAGTGCCAACCATATGCTTACCAATTGTAAATCCACCTTGCGCTACATCTCTGTCATCAAAGTGAATAATGACTTCCTCATCAATTGTAGGGGGAGCCATTGTCAAATCGTTTGCAAACGACTTACCATACTGCTTGTAAACCATTCTTACTGTATGGCTGTCACCACGATGATCGACTAACTTAATTCCATAGAGGTTACCATCACCTATGTTAGATGGCTTCATATCTGCTTCAGGAATGTAGCCTGTTTTATTGCTATCAGAATATGCTGTGCTGCCTAGCGTAGCAGTAGCAGCATTAGATGCATTACCATAAATTGCTTCAAATTTAGAGTCTCCATCTCTACCTATACCCCACTTACCAGCATTAGGTGCCCAGCCCGGTATTCCAGCCTGAGTCATGCCACCAAAGTTAATTCGTGCCTTTGCAGAGGTACCAGTCCTCAAACCATCGACTAATGTAGAAGATGGACTTTTTGTTTCAAACGACTCATCGATTACGGTGTTACTGTTTCTACCCGATGCGCTTTCTCTAAATGCATCTGTTTTCTGAGTAGAACTTGCAACGGTTTCAGGCCCAAGACTTAGATTGTTTTCAAACGAATCTAGTGTTTCTTCAGGAGGCAAGAACTCTTTGAGAGTAGTGATTGGAGCAAATGGTCTACCGAATCGATTGATTGGCATAGGGGCAGGGTGCATGTTCTCCCCAGTCATTTCGTCAGGCTGACACCAATAGTTACGGAATCTTCCACCATGACCAATAAGATACTGAGGGCGATAAGGGGTCTGTGCACGGCTACTATCTAACCAAGTACAGAAGTTACGACCTTCAGCACCCGGTACAGTGGAATGTATTACTATTGAATAGCCTGAATTTCCATCAGAGTCTTGTACAACTCTACCAAGGTGAGCACGAACATACCCCATGTGCGTACCTCTATCATGGCTAGAGAAAGACTTCTCAACATCCCAAAACGGTGCAGGATCGTGAGTTGAGCCAGTACTAGCACCAAGATGAGGGTCATCTGATTCTTTTGTGTAAGTTCTGCCGTTCTTAGCACCGGCCTGATTGATTAAGCGGACAACTTCACGGGCGGCTGATTCTATGTTAGTAACACCATCTCTAAGTGCTACTTCTCCAAAGTCTACGGTTAATCTTCTTACGAAGTCCATCTTTGTCCAGTGGTCTAAATGTTGTAAACGGGTTTCTTCATGACTTGTTAAATTAAGTGTATCGTTTCTAATTCCCTTTAGTGCAAGGAATGCAGGTATAGCACGAGTGCCGTCAGGAGTATCAAAGAAAGTAGACGCTTCTCTTGAATCTTTATCGATTTGCTGATGAAGTAATAGCGAATCTGCAGAGTTGATTACTGCGTCATTGGTTCTAGGCATGCCGTTATTAGTGGTATAACTAGAACCTACATCAGGAGAATGCGGCGACAAAATAGTACCAGTACTAGCATTCCATGTGCTTTTGTGCGAATAGGCCGCTTCCATAAACTGAGACTGTGCAGATGCTGCAAGGTATTTGCTTTGGCTTGGGAAACCTGATGCTACATCTAGCGATGAGCCTGAATTTGCATCGCTATGCAGAATAGCGCCTGCTGTTGTAGTAGGGGCCGCACCTATCTTGATGGCATCTGCACTGCTTTGTACTTGCATCCACAAGTCTTGGAATGCAATAAACTCACGGTCATGCGCTACATCGTATAGCAACACACGAGAATGTTCATCAGATGACTGGTACGGATCTAGATATGCAACAGTAGGTGCTAAAGTTGCTGATAAACCAAGGGCTTCGTAATTCAATTCAATAGTTTTGTTAACATGTTGCACGAAGTTTTTCGCAGTTTCAGTACAGGTATTACCTATCAAGAAGTTTTCCAAAGGTGTACTGCTTCTTGGGTTTGCATTCATTGCTCCCTCTCCACCGTTAAATCCAGTCCAAACTTCACCTTCATTGAGCGTACCTCTACTCTTAGCGAATAGACCTTCTATTGAATGAGGGTTAGTGTAGTGCATGTTCATCCAAACAGTGTCACCGTCACGCAAGCCGCCCGGAGCATAAGGATTAGCCCAGTTATTGTTTAGGAAAACGCCTTCTTTTACTTCAGGGTAAATTGTACTAGGACTTGCATGCATATCAACAAGCGTTACCTCATCACCTGCTGACGGTGTGAAGCCGGAGTCTCTTTGGTTCAGTGTAAATACGGGGCCTGCCCTTGCTTCGTAGTGTGCATATGTAAGAGTGCCACTTGTATTTCTCCAAGCCAGCCTGTAGCGATAACCAGCATACCCATTTACTCCTTCTCTATTTTCAGGGAAATCACTTCCATCTTTTAAGTATAATATGTTTAGACCTGTATTCAAAGATTCTACTATTCCTTTAGCCCTACCACTTTGTATTCTGTCAAGGTGAGGGTTGACACGAGGCCCCGCTCTAAACTCAACTGCACTGACATATTGCTTCATACCATAATCGACATTGCCACCTTGGGTCATTACATTGGAACGGTCATAATAGAATGAGCGCCTGCCTTCAAAGCCAGCACTCTTGAGTAAGGGGTTGTCTGCAATAGAGGTGTAATTCATATCTTGGTAGCCCGGACCCGGTGTTAGTTGTACACCGACTGCAAACTCCTTGACAAAGTTCTTGCTCATTGCCCAGTTGCCACCGGCAGTTGCTGCTGCGGCTGCTGTGATTGTATTTGCACTAGTATCTCTAGCAATATACAGTACCCATTCTCCGCTCGGCAAGAATGCCCTACGATACCTTGCACTGCCATCAACACCGGCAACGGTGACAGGGGCAGCATCAGGTATAGGGAATATACTTGCATCCTCGACATGAATTAAAATTGGAGCACTCGTATCAGTAAAAGGCTTAGTAATCTTAGTACCCGATCTGTGACTATTGCTAGATATGCTGTAAGAAAATGCACCAAATACTTCGGGATCTTGAGGGGCTATTTCTTCATGCCTTCTACCGACAGGGTTTGGTGCCCAGTTACTTGCAGTGTGAGTAGCATCAACATGTATCTTCATGCTGTTGTCAGGTCCGACAAATATACCTCGGTCTTCATTACTAAAGAACTGGTTATCAAACAAAGGAATCTCTACCATAGCACGAGTACTGGCGTATTGTGTACCCAATTGATAATCGTGCTGCACAGTATCAAGCGTTTGGAATAACCTATCATTGATCGTAGTACCATCGTTACACATCGACTCTTCAAGGAACTTGTCATCGACATGTATGTTACCGCCAACTATGTTTATGGACCCGACTCCACTAACCCATTCAGAAAAGGTATCTGCTTCGCTTCCATCTGCTAGTAAAAACTTACCAGTACCTCGATGAGAACCTGATGCAAAGTTGAATACAGTACCCGTCTTTGAACTGTATTCTGCTGAAGCAAAACTAATCCCTTCATTTACATCTGTTCTCGCCAGTTCAAGATATATTCTGCCAACTTTAGGGAAACAATATGTACCCCAAGAACCTAAGTCAGTTGCGTTGTTTTTAAGAGGAACGACTGTAATTGTCCTTGCACTTGTATCAGATGCAGTTCCACTTGTAACACAGTCACGCCTAGTACTCCAAGCCATTCTAGCAGTAGGACTTGGATCCCATGTTTCCTTAGTATTGATTGCACCTTGGCCGGGACCACCTAATGTGACCGTAACTACTGGTGCACCGGGCATTATTTCTTTTACAATGTGAGAATCAGGAGCACCATCACCTTTGGCGCTGACACTTGCGCTTGCAATGTCAGATACAAGTCCATAGGCTAATAGATTAGAATTACCCGCATCATCATCATCAAATGATAAGACTCTGCCTCTTGAAACTAAGTATTCAATGGATATGGAATTAGGCATAGAGGCATTTGACCTGAGTTTTGCTAATTGCGAAAAGCGCCTACGGTCACTAGGTTGTACAGTCAAGACTACCTTTTTACCTAAGACTTGGTGTTCAATGATGTCAAAGACTTCGTGTACGGCAGTAGAATGGTTAGTAGTTCCTTGGCCTAGTGTCAAAGGAGTTTTGTACAACTCTTCGTTTTCTTGCAAAAGAGCCGCTGTACCTCCACCTATCGTTATAGCGGTTTCAGTAACAGTTGCACTGATTGTACCAAGTACCTTGCCGTCAGCCCTGTACACCGTATCACCGTTAGAAAATATAGTCCTAGCATCCACTCCATCAACAGTCATCGCAGATGTAGTGCTAGCCGCATAGCCACCACTGTTGTTAATTAGTATGCCAGTGCTAATACGGCGATTAGTTGGCAACTGACGGGTCATATCTTCTACTTCTTCTAAATTAGAAGGACAGTGTGCTGGAGACACAATAACCTTACTAAATTGAGAAACCTTAGTAGATAAATTAGAATTAGCCAATGTAATGCTCTGTGGAGCCTTAGCGGGAGTATCTGTTGAAGTCAACGGTAAATAATTGGCAGGGCATAATGTAAAGTCCAACTTGGGTTCTGCCACCGTACCTTCTTCAGTATCACCTTCTAAGGCCCCCTCACCAAATGCAAAGTTTTCAGGCATGTCAATTTCAATTTTACCACCCGGCGCAATAATGTCCAAACTATCATCAGCCAAAGCAGTGTGAATAAGATCGAGAATGGATGTACTACCCGTAACAATAGTGCTCACATCGGGCACAGTCTTGGTAACCATAATTGATGGTCCACCCATCGATAGTCTAACAATTGCACCAGTAGTGTCTTTCGCTTGGAATGCAGAATCAGTGGCAGCACTGAATGTAACTTTGTTATCACTGTGGTTAAGTGTAGCAGTTATAGCGCCATTTGTTGTTGCAGGTGTACCATCTATAGAAAAATCACTAGCGGGTATAACTGCTCCGTTTTTACCAAATGACTTGATACTTTGTAGTTTGATTATAGTAGAGGTACTAGTAAACGAAGAGTCGATCCTAGAAGCAGCAGCGAATGAGAAGTTGGTTGAATTATGACAAACAGCATTGTAATGCACTTGTATAAATGGGGCATAGTCATAAGTAGCAAGCGATGGCAAATCTAATATGGCAATTCGGGATTCACTAGAAGGGACAAGGTGCCTTATCGCTTCATTAGAATCACCAAGAGCACTATTAGCACCTATAGATTTAAGGTTGAATAAACTAGAATTAAAAGAACTACCACCTAAAGCGATGATGCCTCTTTGTGAATCTGATATATCGCTCATACCGTTTTCTACAACTTGGCTTACTTTGGTTTTGAAAGACAGGTTTGTAATCTGATTACTAATATGAGAATCATAAGTTGATATTTTGGAATTGATTGGTACTGTCCCTTTAATGTCAGAATACTGCGATGAAAACGAAGCAGATATTACATCAGCAGAAGCATCTAACTTCTTGTCAACAACTAAATCTGTTGCTGGTGGTAAAGTACCCATAAACGGATGACTCTTGACATGATTTAACACATGTCTACCTGAATGACCTATGTAAAACCCATCGCCGGGATTAGCCGAAGATGCTGAAAACTTATTGTAACTGTCGGAATCGATGGACATGCTCATAGAGAAAACTATACCATGATTCTCGTGAACACTTTCATCGATGCATACTTGTCCCTGTCTGTGCGAGAACTGAGTACCGCTTCCTTGTGGCTGGTACACATTTCCATTGCCACCGTCTACTATACAATCCCCTGTTACAATTACAAATATACCAATGTCATGAGCCTGTAGTGCCCCTCTTCTACCATTTGAAGTGGCACCAAAATCAAGATGAATAGATTCTACAGTGATAGTACCCGCACCACCATTGATCGCCATCAAGCGCAAACGCTCAGGTGCTTTAGCAGTAGGTTTACCAGTTGTTGAACTATAGCCAAGAGGATTAACTATTATGTTATAAGGTACTTTAGGGATTGTAATGTCACTAGTAGAGGTAGCCGCATACTTCTTTACAGTATACGAGCCTTGAGAATTCCAAGGCGCTGTTGTAGTAAAGTTGATAGTTTCAGTTACCCCATCACCTGCTAATTCTTTTGCTAATGCCTTAGCCGCAGTTGTACCTATGTTAATACTAGAACTCGCACTGGTTGATGCAGATATAGCAGGCGTGACAACCTGTGTCGCTATAGGTTCTATAGGCTCTTCAAATCTCCAAAGACCAATGGTGTCATCACTTTTAACTGGAGCATAAGATGTTCTTCCTGAAGCCTTTATTCCTCTTGAAAGATGAATCGCCTCTATAGTGCCCCTGTACTCTCCGCCTCTGCCACCAAGAAACATATTAGAAGAATTAAGTACAACCTGTTGGTCTTCTTCAAATTCTTTTGAAACTACTAAGTCACCATTAATGTGCATATACAAACGCCTACCAGTAAATGTAACCGTGACATTCAACAATTCTCTATGACCATCATTCAATGCAGTCGAATCATTTACATTTTCGTCAGTGTAAATGTATGAATTGTGTAAACTTAAACTAGGTGTAGGGAATAGAACACCATCCCAATAAGCCAAATCACCGTTAGGGCGATACATTGGTTTAGCACTATTAATGGTCTGTACGCTACTTGTCCCGGCTGCTACATTTTCTAAATTAATTTCAAAAGATGCAGGGGCAGGGCTTGAAGGTGTACCTACGCTAAGCCTCATGACATTTTCATACTCATAAACTATTCCGCCACAGTCAGGTACTATCCATGCTTCTAATGTAAATGAGCGCAAAGCACTGGGTAAAGCCCTATTTGACTCAACTTTATTACTCCCCATGTTGATATTAGGGGGCACTAATACACCGTCAGTAATGCCATTGAATGAAAGCGCATATCCGGGTTCAATTAGTATAGTCATTTTCACACCCCTATTACGAAATCAGATGCCTTCAATATCAACTTGTAGGCGTAGTATTTGTTCCCAGCATCGTAGTGTACATGAAACTTTTCAGGTATAATCCTAATTCCACCGTCATTTCCATGAGGATCTGATCTTAAAGTTACAAATGTGTCACCAATAAAGTTACCAACAAAACCCCCTATTGCTTGCACAGCATCACCGAATTCACCAAAATTATCAAAGAAACTACTTTCGTCATCCGGCGAAGTTTCACCACCTAAATCACCCGGAAGCAACTGAGGTACCATGCGATGAGATGCACTAAGAGTGTTACCTGATGAACCTTTAGCGTCATTGTCTTGCTGACCAAAAGTCAAAAAGAAGTTCCTTGCAGTCGGTGTAACCGCATCACTTTGTATAAGGCTATCATAAGGTACCTGTATACCTCTAATCAAATCTCTATTTTTCTTAGCATTAGAAACTATCCCTAACAAATCTTGTACTTTGTCACCAGCAGATTTAGCACTAACACTAACTGAATTAACGATGTAACTGTCTGAAAAAAACTCAATTGATGCTGGCTCTATAGTCCCTTCATCGGTGACATCAAAGTTTTCAGAAACATCAAACTGTAAACAAGGCTCTATGCTTGATAATAAGTTTGCATTTATTGGCCTATCCTTTTGCTTTACCTTTAACATAGGGCCACTAACAAGCACCTCAAATGCACTGGCTAATGTTTCTTCATTACTAGAAGTAATGTAGCCATGTGCCATGACATCAGTAGTTAACTCTAGTGCTTTTTTAACAATCAATGCTAATGTAGCGGCTGGGTTACCATTTACTGGGTTGGTACTTATACCTCCAATTGGTAATTTAAGATATACGCCATATCCTTCACCTGCAATTCTATCTCCAGCATCGTTGTACTCGGCATAGTGCTGACCATTATTAGTTACAGTAGGGTATGTACCTACAATTTGAGTGCCGCCGGATTTTTCATTTTGATAATCAGCGTGAGCCATATCGTTTGAAAATACTAAATGTACACCCAGCGGGATATTAGGTAGTGTTGATACTAGGCTATCTATTCTCCAAAAGTTAGGGTATAATGATATTTTTTTGTTATCCAAAATTGATTCTAAAGGTGGCCTAGAAAATGTAGTCATGTAATAATATGTACCTTGATAAATAGGTACATTAATCGAATCTAATGTTATTTCGTCAACTGTCGTAGGAGTATCATCTTCATCAAGTTCTTGAATTGCAACTACACTACCTACTATTTGTCCATTTGCTGTAAACAATGTAGTTGAGTAATTAGCAACTATGACTCCATCACCTAAAGCAACCTTTGTTCCACCCAAAAATGAAATAGTTTTAGCAGAAACATCTCTACTTGTTATTGTACCAACAAAAGTTCCGTTACTTAATTGAACTCTATCCATAACAGAAAAGCCATTGATACTATCTAAACGCACAGTAGTAGACCCGGCAGAATAAGTACCTGCTGACGGATGATCTATAGTATCTGTTGCTAAAGATGTAGTAATGCTTTCACGAATAAGGTTTATTTCATTAAACATTTCAGGAGGAAGGGGATTACGATTGTTAGGGGTATCATAAATATCAATACTATCAGTAACTCCACTTTGTATAGCAAAGTCTTCTTTGAACTCCACTCTTAAATAATTCAAATCTAACCTTCCCCCTCTACCATATGCTACATTCAGAGGAGTTGTCGGCATAATTGATGCAAAATTAAACACTATGTCTCCCCCTCCAAACTTAGGCTTTGTCTTTTCAATGTCAAAAGTAGCACTATCGTCGTCTTGGAATATACCTGATATTTCTATATCTATCTCAGGAATGTTAGTATCTATTGCAACTCTGCCCACAATGTTATTTGGGGTCGGGAATGCAGATGCATTTCGATTTACCGTAATATCTACCGATTGTGCTTCTAATGGTATCTCCATTATGTTGCTAGGACCAACAATCAATCTAATAGGTAATGCCATATCAAACCCTCAAATTATTACATTCGCTGCTACGAACTTCAAAGCAAACTCATAGGCTTTCATTTCTGCATCTCGGTGTACATGGAAATCAGTGATTATACCGTGTATGCCATTTCTTCTGCTATCGTCATGTTCAAGTGCATACTGTTTAGAAGCATGGGTATCATTACTTACAGACATTTTTTCAAATGTTGAAGCGTCGTCAGTCATAACCCAATGATTTCTTTGTGCGACTTGTGCATCTAAACTGCTATTGCCTTTTGTGGTATTGGTGTCATAAGGTATCTGTATAGCAAATATATAGTCGCTGTTGTCTCTTTCACCGTAAAAAATGTCAGTTGCTTTGGTAGCAATATCAATAATGAAATTGCCAAGTGAACTATTTGTTTTAGCAGAGTCGAAATTATTACTGTTGCCAAGTATGCCTAGTATGTCCTGTACCTTGTCTCCAGCAGACTTGACTTTCTTACCTGATTTACCTCCTGTAAAGCCTTGTATATTGGGAGCATTACCTACATCAAAATTGTGTATAATTTGATTATTGACTGTCCCAAGGGATGTAGCATGAACCTGCGTAATCTCTAATCGAGTTTTGAATCCATCACCACTACTCTTAATAGAAGTCGTAAATACCTTATTCATAGTTTTGTCACCGGCTGCGTTAACCGCTCTTTCGCTAATTTCTAAAGTTGAAATTAACAACTGTGATAACAAATATGTAATGTATTCATCTGCTCTTTTGCCATCAAAGGGGATATTCGTATGTGTAGGTATTTCTGATTTACCAATTGACCTTGTGCCTCCATCTTCATAGTCAGGGTACGAAACATAAGTCAAGTCCTCTCCTAATGATGTTAATGATGCAAATGCATTTTGAATAGGTAGTACTAGCACTGGGTTACCACTAGGTGAAGATACATACTCAGGCCCCAAATCTTGTAAAGGGGCTAACCATATTTGATCTTGGGATGCTAAAGTAGAGCCAAGTCCTGTTACGGTTTCACAGGTTATTGAAGTGGCCGCAACCGCTGTAACTTTAATGAGTAAATCCCCAGTAGTTGAATGAGACCTAAAGTTACCAGTTGCCGGGTCTTTAAACTTGATATGGTAATACTGTTTAGATTCATCAACTTCCATCCAATCTCTAGGGTCTCCACCAGTAGTATTAACTGTAAATGTAACACTAGTAGAATTATAACCAGTTGTACTACTGACCGTTATTCCAGTCATAGGTCTAGGTTTGTTTACGAACCCATAAGGTTCGTTTTTAGTCGTGACCCTGTTTACATCGAATAAGACCTTTAAGGAATTAGAATTATCTACATAATTGAAATTACTGTAGGGGTGCCTACCAGTAAAAGTCTCGACTGGTATAGAGTATTTGTCCGAAAGATAGCCTTCTACCTTTTCTCTTTCATCGTTAGATAGCACTCTATTATAGACTAGAATTTCATAAATCTCGCCAACAAACGGATTAGCGCTACCATCTGCTGCCCCTGCACCGATAAAGGACTGACAATCTCCATCTGCGTTGTTAAAGGCAGCGCTGTCCGTATCGTGTAAAACTCCATCTAAGTAAAGATACTTAGTCCCACTTGCTGGCACGGCAATTGTACTAATTCTAGCATACCATATTGGATCGATTGGAGTGCTGTCTAAAGTAGTAGTACCGGAATTATAGTGAATAAATCTTAAATCGTTATCCGAACTACCCATATTATAGACTAGTGAATAGCCTTTATCCTGTGCGCCAATTTGACTATTGATAATAGTCTGTCCATTTCCGTTGTCAGATGTAGTTTTGGCGACTGCAAAAATAGTCATATCTGCGGGATTAAGTTTTTCGTTGACACCTAGTGCAAATTTAGAACTACCATCAAAATACACATATGGTTGACCCCCTGCTCCGTTTTCTTTGTAAAGGGGGTTTCCATCCTCCACTGCTACAATGGGAAGACCATCTGTATCGACTACAGTACTTTTCCAAAGACTAACAGTAGCGCCGTCTATTAAAGCACCACCTGCGGTATCAGCAGCAACTATTGTGTCTGCTGCAAACCTTACATCAAGGCCCGAAGTAACTGGTGGTTGATTCAGACCTAACGCATTTTGCTCAACCCAATAAGCAACTGGAAGAGATATGTAGCGCTTGTCCCACAATCGCCACTCTTTAGGTTTTTTCTTCTTAGGTAAATGTATAGAACTAAGCGCTGCTCCTTTGTTACCAGTACTTTGTTTTTCTTTTCCGGGCTTACCTTTGTTCATTAATGAAGAAAAATAAGCATCTTTAGCCTCTTGGCTAATTAGTCGCTGAGTATAACTTAAATCAACCACTGCTTTTGCCGATGAAGATGCTTCTTGACCCTTATCGTCAGTAAATACACCTTGTATTTCAAAGCCAACCATTGCTTGGTTTAGATCGATTGCCATTTTCTTTGCATCTGCTAATGGTATTCCAAATGCCGATTGTTGGCGCTCGACCACCATATCGATGCTAGTCGCATCTAGGGAGATAGTGTTTCCATTTTCCTGTACAAGTCGTACAGGTACTCTCTCCCCGTCAGCCATGTTTAGCCACTCCTACTGAAACCGCTTTGGTTAAGCGGGCCGCCCATTTTAGAGCGTAGTTCTTTTTGCACCATAGCACTTATTTCCTTAGCAAGTGCCTTTTTGTCACTTCTATCGGTGACTCCACTAACATCGATTCTGAGATTGACTGTTACATCGCCTTGGGATTCTTGTGTGACGGCACCACCCATTGACTTACGCTCTGCGGAAGGGTTAGTGATCTGCTTGAAGCCGTCAGTTTTACTAGTCTGCCTTAGTGATTCTCTAAGGTCATTACTATGTGCCTTTGTCATAGACATACTGTTAGTAAACTTATCCATCTGAGCCTGAAGCGCTTTCATATTCTTTTGGGCTTCTTCTGTGTAATCTTTGAAATTTTCCATTGCATCTACTGACCTTGGGTCTATATTACCGTCTACCATTTTTTCACCCCATTATAGCCTCAAGTATGTTAAATTTAGAATTTTGCTTGAATAACATTGTATATCCACAATCCTTACAACTTATTGCATCGTATTTCTTATTTGAATAATTAACTAATCGACTCCATTTACCCTGCATAATCACAGTGTCATTTTCCATTTCTTGGCTATTACAAACCAAGCACCTAACAGTGGTCATCTAGTTCCCTCCAGTGGGGGCACAGAGTCATAGCCCAAGTAGACTGCGCTTGTAGAAGCCTCTGAGTCGTCATTAGATGCCTGTGCCCAGTTCAAAAGTTGTTTAGCATCATCTATGTTTAGTTCTCTCACTTCTTTCAGCCCCATGTTATAGTGTGTCATTAGTAAGTATTCCATTCCTTCTTTCTGTAATCGAAGTCGGTCCTTCACTGGTCTCCCGTTGATGAAGTGTTTGATTTTGCCGACTTCGACTCCCGAAAAAGCAACCAGCCTATCACCTCGTTAGGTTCAGGTAATAGAGCAGACAGTGTTGCTCCTTCCAAGGGAGACAGTGTGTCTATATCGAATGCTGAATCATAAGTAAGCCAGTGGATAAAAGCATGTCTCCAGTATTGAGAAAAATCTAGGCTACCATCAGATAACAATGGTGCTACTGCTTGAACATCAAAGAAGGTTAATTGCTTTACCTTTACTTCTATTTCCTTGCCGTTTATTTCGATTTTATTCTTCTTCTCCTTTGACATACTTACTCACGGTTTCCTCGGATGCAGCCGAATCGGGGGCATCCTGTGAAGCAAGGTGGGCGAATGGATCGTCACTGGCCTTACCTGCTTCGGGGTCGAAAAGGTAGTCTCCTCCCTCTTCTTCTTCATCTTCTATAACATCGATTTCAATACGAGGGTGAAGTGGTTTCCAAAACTTCATCGGCATATTATCATCTCAACAATGGTATAGGGTATCTTGGCTGACTACTTTGACATTTCTTGGCTCCAGCCGTATTTTGGAGTGCAACAAACCCATTTCATCAGGTACTGGAACAGGTACCTCAGTAATAACATAATCGTCTATGAGTATTCTCAATGACTGGGCAGTAGCGCCACCGCCACTGACTATAGGCTTTGTAAAGTGAAGATGGATGAGGTTACCAGCCGCACCAGCCGCACCACTAGTTTCAAGATGGCTGCGCAATCGATGAAGCAGAGTAGCGTCAGTCAAGATGACATCTATTTCCATCTCAAACTCTTCACGACCTTCACGGAT
>Ga0070747_1000077_pt1 | contig 43452 bp, 51 predicted proteins | sample VirMetDEL_Mar_31_FD_77321 | JGI IMG/M metagenome (GOLD analysis project Ga0070747, IMG submission 77321) | Aqueous microbial communities from the Delaware River and Bay under freshwater to marine salinity gradient to study organic matter... | ecosystem: Environmental > Aquatic > Marine > Coastal... | reverse complement strand
CCAGTCTGAATAACTGCACCAAGACCAACTGCTAGATCAATCAACCCATAGTATCTATCTAGACCAGATGCAAATGATAGATACATTTCACCTTCTAGGTACTGTTTAATGAATCTATTCTTTCTAGTAAGTGCTCTGATAATAATACCTGCATAACTCTTCTGACCAACTGCAGTTTCACCATCCATTGTCTTACCACCGTCTGACTTCATTGGCTTTCTTGCTAACTGAACAGTGACTGATGGTAGATATACACATGACTTACCACCTGGCATGTTCTTCTCAATTGATGGGAATAGGGCTGCAGGGTTATCATATACATGGTTAGTGCATAGAATAGTAGTCTGTGTAACTGCACCTAGGTTAGTACATGTCTGCATAAGAGTCTTCATTGCTCTAGCATTAGTTCCCATATCTGCTGACGTACTGTCCTTACTCATCCGGTTGAGGGATAGCTCTGACTGTAAGTTTCCTAATGAGTCAATAGCAACAATGAACTTACCCTCGAGTCCCTTCTCTTTAATAGAGGTAAGGAACTTATACAGTGCATTACGTGTCTGCTCAATACTAATACAAGGAACATATTTTACATTACTTACATCTAACCCTAATCTCTCAGCACCTTCAGGATCAATGGCATTCTCTGTATCAAAGATAACAGGAACAAGACCTTCTTTCTGAGCGGCCGCTAGAATCTTCATAACAAACAGTGACTTACCAGTCATCGACTCACCAGCTAGCATAGTCACCCTACCTTTAGGAATACCACCGTGTAGTGAACCTGAAATAATAGCATTTAAAACATACGAGCCTGTATCAATCCAACCACCAACTCTACTCAGAGTGCTATCGCTCAAGTATGTTGCAAAGGGGTTAATTTTATCAATCTCTGATAAGGCGCTTTCGATATCTTTATCCATATACCATTATTATAGCATAGTATATAGATATATCCAGAGATTGTTTGTCTTTAAATTAATTGACAGCTACATGTGTCACAATCAAAATAATACCCTGTAACTCCCATAACTAGTGTACAGTCAATAACTGGGTATTTGTTATCGCTAGTACAGTTAAATGTAGGGCATATACACTTACACGTTCCTTTCTCTAAAATGAACGGTATTTCTCCAGATAGTGGATTAGGGCACCAACCTACTGGATTACATGGTTGTGCATCTTCACAGGACGGTATACATGTACATGTTTCGCAATCGAACACGAATCCTGACGGGCATTGTGCTTCAGGGTATGAGCTACCGGAGCAGTTAGAGAATGGACATGGTGGAGTTGAGACTATCTTTTCACACTCACAGGTATCGCAATTAAATGGAACAACAACACCGTTAACAGAGCAGTTTGCAGTTAGTGATTCGTTTGCTGTACTGCTTATGACGGGCCAGGCAGGGCTTCCAGTAAGACACTCGTAGTATACGCAGCTAATACAAGTGAGTAGAGGAGCAATCGTAGTTGTTGTTGTAGTAGTTGTAGTGGGTGCGGATGTGGTTGTTGGAGAGAAAGGTCCTAAGGTGGTTGTTGCGATAGGCTCTTCACCGGTTAATGACACCTTAACTAGTTGGTTTACTGTTTCGTTACTAACCAGCTCTATAACCTGGTCGTTATGTTGCGTGTGGAAAGTATACATCGTATCACTCTCTTTTGATCCAAGATAGTTATTCTTAATTAATGATAGATCTCCAATACGTGAGAAAAAGGACGGTGAGTATATACTGACAGGTATAAAGAATTGCGCATATTTACCACTACAATATACAACCATAACCTGACATACAATCGACCGGATTAAACTAGTTGATGATGGATTATACGTATGCTTTTGATCCCAAGAGACATTATAATATCTAACATTGTTAATATCCTCTGTAAAAAAATCAGCCTTGACCACTTCTACGTCTGACCCGTCGCCCCATTCAAACTTAAAAGAGCACACAGGCTCCTTTAAATATAATTGCTGTAGATTTACTATCAGTTCACTAGTGTCTTGCAAAACTACTCTAGGTAGAACTTTAGCACCTTCTGGTGATGATGAAATTAGGTTTACAGTCTCTATCATAACAATTGTTGTATATAGGGTATTTTCCGCACTATACTTATTTAATACACATTACCGGATTTCCCACCACAACTTGCATAAAAATAACATATACACGTAACAAAAAAACGGCATCACTTAAGTGATGCCGTTTGATGACATTAGAAGCTCAGCAGAGAGCGATTCTAATCGAACAATTTTACAACCTCTGGTTCAGCGGCGGCTGCTGGTGGTCCATCCGCCGCGGCGGGTGAATTAATATTTTTATATTGTTGTGCGACTTGCACGGATACAGTAGCGTCAGAGATAACAATGGAAGCTTTGTCAAACGTCCAGTTATTTTTCTCTTTATCTTCTAGAAGTTCCATGAAAACGTATGGATAAGACTGTACCTGAAGCTGGTTTGTTTCAGGGTCCGGCTGAATGTGGAGAATAACTGGATTGTGAATGACAAGCGATTTTGCAGTCTCTTTCTTCTTTTCTCCAACGACTGTGCGACCTATATGGTCAATTATTGTAATAATTTCTGACATGATGTTATTATATAGTATATGAATGTGGTTATCAACTAGTAAACCTTACTTTTTTTCTGTTTTAAGTGACTTGTTGACCTCTCCACGCCAAGTTAGCAAAGCACGTCTCATCGCCTCAATATCTTTATGCTTATTAACTCCCGAGCCATTGTCCTTACCGAGCATGACATCAGAAACGATCTTCAGCATATCATTAATTCCTTTATACTTACCCCGCCAATATGCAGGATGTGCTTGTGCTGTCTCATCTAAATTAGGTTTGTCCAAATATTCCATATAACTATTTATAATGTGTAACTACTTAATCAACTAAACAAGTCAAATAATTCAGTCTGAACGTTATCTGTAGGTTTTCGAATTTGCCAGTCGACTGACTCATAAAAACGGCTAATAGTATTAAATAATATTTTCTCAAACATCTTCTCATAATCAACATTAAACACCTCTGCATACTCGACAGGATACTGATTCTTAAACCCTATACTCTCGATATTGTATTTGTTTGGCTTCTGAAGATAAACGTATCTGATCTTATCACCTGATGTAATATCCTCAATCTTATTGTCCGTGCCTAGCTCTTTATTGATATAGTTATGATAATACGCAGACTTTACATGTACTGGCATACCTTTGACCGTGCTGAGATCATTACAATCGCTTGCATACTTCTCATAGTTTTTGATACCGGTAACAAAAGCAATCTCCTCTGCAGAAAGAGTTTTAAACTTATCATAAGCCTTGTTTAATAGTTCGTTTGTCTCGGTACGTGACCTATTATTAAGCATAGTCTCAATAATTTTCTTTGCATAAGGTTTAATTGTACCGGGCATAGTCGAGCGTACAACCTCAACGCCAGTATACTTGAACTTATTAACCTTAACACCCTCATCATCTAGAATTCTCAGCACGTACCTCTTCTTCTGCAAAAAGCATCCTACATCGCAGATCTTCTCCCGTTTAAAATTAAACCTAGGATCATTAGATAGTAACTTGTTCCTTACCCATGTATTAATATTACTATTAAGGAACTCTTCTATGTCGTCGAGCTTGTTGTATGTAGTATCGTGCACTTGACCATCCTCGCTGAATGTTATCATACCTCTATCAACATACGGCTGGATAGATACAAAACAACTATCTGTATCATTATATATGATCGTTTTATCTCTCTCAGCAGGTGTTATATCTGGGATCTCCGCTGAAACAAAATCTCGAATAAACTCATTTGATTGCTTGATGATAGCCTGTCCTGTCAAGGTAACGGATGATGCAATCTCATCGTCGCCGAATGAGGCGTGTTTATTGCCGAATACTCCGTAAAGCGAGTTAATAAGGATCTTAATTACTAACTGCTTTGTATCTAATCGAGCTGCCCGTGCCTTGAGTTTATTCGCTGCTGTAGTATCACTCGCTAGCGATCTCATCTCTTTCTCTACACTAAACAAGGTCTTCTTTACCTCCTGCCTTCTCTTAAAATAGTCATCCAGAAACAATGGCACAATACCTCTTCTCTTCTGCGTAAATATAATATTTGCTTTCGTTAAACAGCACTGCTCCTTTTTAATAAACTGGACAAACTTCTTAGGGCTTAGTACTAACATCTTACCTGATGTATGATATATCTCAAAATCACCTGATGCATTCTTTTCAAATCTCCCAATCTTCGTTTCTGGAGACATATTCAACGACATCATGACACTAGGGTAAAGTGAGGCAGCATCGAAGGTTACTATACTGGTCTGGAATCCTCTTCGTGGAGTTGATACATATGCGCCAGGGTTCTTCCCAGATGACGGAGCTCTAACGAAAGTAGACATCACCTGACCGCCCATACGTGCCTTAATAGTCATTGCACCCGTCAGAAGTGACACTGATCCCAACGCACCCTCAAACGTAGTAAGACCTACATATGCCAACATACGCAGCAGTGATATATATTGAAGCTTTTCCTCGAGCATCACCAACAATCTAACGTCGTGAATATTATACTCAATAAACTTATCCCAATCAGTATCAGCCAGTGTTGGAAGATCTATGCCTCCTAGATCTACTTTATTCTCACCAAGTTCTATCTCTGCAATTGCGTCAAGCTTATAAGTCTCGCGCATAACGGAACAAAACTTCCTATATATATCCAGATAGTCAATACACGACACACCATCCACATAGTACCTTTTCTGCTCATTACCAAACTTACCTCTGATAACTCTATGAGTGATTCTTCCGAGAGGTGAGAGTCTCTGTACATACTCCTCGCCCAAAATACGCTCACATCTATTCAATATATAAGGTATATCAAAAAACTCAGAGTTCCACCCACTCAATATATCAGGAAAGTCCGCCTCTATATACTCGATAAACTTTACGAATAATTCACACTCATCACTGCAATGAGTATACACCACATCATCGTGAGTATATCCACACGGCTTGAGGCCAAACGTATTATACTTCTTACTGAGCGAATCGTAACACGTAATAGCATTGACCGTATGAGTAGGGTCATCAACATTCGGAAACCCATCTACAGAGTAGGTCTCAATATCAATAAATGTTGTCTTTACATCAAACTTAGTAAAATCCTCTTTCTCATTATCCTCCCAAAAAGCATCAACTAAAAACTGCTGCACAGCCTGTAAGTTCTCATACACTCTCTTAATTCCCGTATCGTTAACAAACTTATTACGCTCGTATGAGTTCCTAAAAGACCTTTTACGTATCTTCGTATCGTAAATGGACGTCTTATCACCTCGCAGATCCTCTACATACAAGTAAGGCTCACATGTAGCTTCACGGACTACACGATCACCATTCTCATCCCACGTAAATAAGGTTACGGTCTGATTACTCCCATTATAAACAGCATTTCTATACATTAATGCTATTATAGTATATTAATTCCACTTTTGCAAGTATTTTCTTTGGTCTGACCCGTAAGGTGTATTAAGCACTTCAAGATGAGCGCCTATATTTTCTGGTCTCTCCAAAAATCTCTGCTCGGCAACGCCTCTAAATATTGAAACGTTCTTATAGTATTGTGCCTTGTTCTTTACAACTGCATCTATTTTAATCTCCAGTTCCTCACCTGTTTTAAACTTAAGAAACTCTGGCGCATTTTTGTATGTCTCCATATCTTGCACCATACACGGAACTCCGAGCGCGCATGCTTCAATAAACTTAATGTCAGACTTCGATCTATTAAAGCTGTTATCTAGTAAAGGTGCTATCATAACAGTAGCTTGTAGGTTGGATAACATCGCCGGGTAATTAGTAAGTGTCTGCCATGGATGAAACTCAATCTTACCGGATTTGACATAAGGCATTAGTTTAGGCGGGAAAGCACCTACAAATATCCATTGATACTTATCAATGGTTTTTACTACAGTATCAACAACATGGGAGAAATCGTCTATACCCCCGTTCTTATTATCAACATCATAATGAGCGCCAGAACCGGTATACAATACCCGCGGCTTTGATTTGTGTTTATCATACGCCTTGTATACACTATTTTTATCATATACATGACCTAGCCAGAAATCAGGAATGAAATTAGGAACGACAGTTATTTCTTGCTTACCTGTTTTCTCCTTATACAATTCACGCATATAGTCGCATGTTACAGTCACCTCATCACATAGATTAATTATATCGATGCAGTTCTGTCTAACATTGTCATTATCAAATGCAAACTTGAACTTATTATAGTCAGGAATTTCTTCTCTAAAAACAACATCATCCACCTCGTAAACCATTTTAAATTTATAATTATGCTTTTCACGAATAGCTCTCAAATGCTGGATGAATTTCTTCTGACTATCCGATGCTTGTCTTTGGAACTTTATACACGCTACGTCTCTATACCATGACGGGTCGAGTACCATAGCAGTTAAGGATGTAGATATTCCTAAACCAGATTGATTAATGAGCATCTCTGGCCATAGAATCCGCCAGAATCCGCATCCTGAATAATCAGCAAGGTAGTTAATGTACCTTTTTGCATCCTCCTCGCGCATGCGCGGTTGTTTAGGTTTTGCAGGTGCCGGGGCACTGAACGTGTTTGGTAGATGTGGCTGAACAGGTGCGTACGGCCCAGCATATGGTCCTTTTAGCTGATTAGGATTTATCATTGTTAATATATATGGTGCTATTCATTATAATCTACACGTCTCGTTATTCCATTTTCCTTCTCCAGGAAGATAACTTCCCCGGTTGCTGCTTTCAGCGATTCTTTACGGTGAGAGATTATTATTGAGCACTCATCATACACGTCGATACGCTCATGTAGAACTTCAGTGATGAGATCTATTCCCTTACTATCGAACGACGAGTCGAAAAGCTCGTCATATATTGCTATATTATAGCTGACACCGCCTTGCATACGTCTCATATCGGAAAAAGCAAATAAACAAGCAAGGTCAATAGCCTTACGCTCGGCTCCAGAGAAGTTAAAGTAAGAGCATATTTTACCTTTTTCATTTACTATTTCCTCTTCAAAATACTCATTAAAGACGCATAGTGAATTCGAATCAAGCTTCTGCAGATAATAATACATTTTATTGTTCAGAAGCTCTAACAACTTATTCACAATATAAGACTTTACACCTTCCTCACTTAGTACAAACTTAACTATATCTAACTTACTCAGTTCAGCATTGGATTTTGATAGCTGTTTCTTAAGATTATCTATACGGTCCCTACTATCTTTCACCAAGCCATCAAACTCGTTATCACTGTGGTCAATATTGTATATATCTCTCTTAAGTTCATCTTGCCATTGATGTAGCTGGTTAATACGGCCTTCTATATCCTTACAGCGTGCTAAACTAAGCTCAACATCACTGCACTTCTGCACCTTATTCTGTATCACCCTTTTAATCTTGTCACTGTTCTCTTCTAAGCGGCTAAGATCACTAGATTGTTGTGTAATTTCATCTACAATATCAAATATCTCTTGTTTTATTTTATTCTTCTCATCTTCAATTCTCTGCTTATCGTGCTCCTTAATAGAATGAAGACATACTGGGCACTTATCATCAGAAGTTCCTATTTCCGATAGTAGTTTTTTCTTATGCTTAACATCCGCCTTCTTATCCGCTCTCACCGTAAGCAGCTCTACTAATCTTTGATCGACCTTCGTTTGAGTTGCTCGTAAATCCTTAATTTGATGTCTAATACTATCTAAATCTACATCAACGCTCTCAGATTGCAGCTCTTCTTCGAGTCGGTTCAATTCATCTATGTTGTTCTGTTGACGTTCCTTATACACCAAGCGCTTATCCTTACGGCGACTATACATCTTATCACGTTGTTCAGCATGCACTTTATATGTGTTCTCAATCTCCTCTAACCTACTCTGCTGTATATTAGTTTCGTTCTTAACATCTATATACTCTTGCCTAGCAAGAGACAACATCTTACTAAAAACCTCCATTCCAAATATATCCTCAATAAACTTACGCTTCTCGATTTTATTTTTAGCCATAAAAGGTACGGCGTTATTAACTGTCATTATAACACAGTTCTGAAAAATTGATGGTGATGCGTTAATTAAGTTACATACATATTTTGTTGTGTTTGATATACTATCACGCGTTCTATCAACCCCATCTTCATAAAAGTATACCTTAGTTGGAGATAGTGACCTGACAATCTTACATTGAGTAGTCTTGTTAGACGTTTGCACCTCGAAATCGAGTTCAATATGAGTGCTTCCTCCTGTGATATTATTAACGATTAGTTCCTTCTTAATCTGCCTTAATGTATCACCAAATATAGCAAAATAGATCGCATCGGCAACCGTAGACTTACCTACAGCGTTTTGTCTGTCTGGCTTATCTTTATTACTACCGGTAATAATATTGAGGCCTTTATTAAACTCAATACTGACAGGATCATCACCTACAGATAAAAAGTTTTTAATCGCTATTTTCTTAAAGATTACCTTCTTCATATACTACACTTTTTAAATAAATCTAATGTAGTACTAAGTATACTATCACTTTCTTCAACATCAAGCATTGATACAAATTCTTCTATAGCAGCCTGAATATCGATGCCTGATAGATCCCTTTCACCTGTTAAATTGTTACATTGTGACAAGGACATGTCATACTCTGTATTAAGCTTCTCAGGCTTAAGTAGTAGAAGCTTATTAGTCAAAAAGGTCAGGTCCTCTCTAGAAATTTACGGTCTAAATTAAGCTTTACTATGTTTCCTTTAAAAATCCTCTTAACCTCTGATGTGATGTTTTTGTAAGCTATAAGCTCACTTAATTTAATCTTCTTATATAGTGGAGATATAGTATTTTCATAAAAAGTATACTCTAAACTATCTAAATCTAAGATGTGATAACCTTTTTTATTACCAACATCACCAAAATCCATTTGAAACGGGTTACCGACATATAATATTGTACCTTTAGAGTATTTTTTTTCATGTCTTGTATGGAAATGACCAGATATAACTAATCCGCTCTTGGCAAGAATGTCCTTTATCTTTGTACCCTCCTCACATACCTTATATTGATTCATTTTAAAGGTTTCAATCTCAAAATGACCGAATATAACGTCACTTTTAGGTATCTGCCCAGTTCCTGTTTCCCAAGGACATAGAGTAATAGTCTTACCAAACGCATTAACAGTTGTAGGTTCATCAACTATGGTAATATTCTCACGTCCCTTGAATATCGAAAGCGAATTAACGTCAATACGGTGCTTATAATATACATCATGGTTCCCTAGTATGGCTATAACATTAAACTCTTTAAATATCTCTAGTATATCTGCCGAAACTTGTAAGGTATTAACAGATATCTCACTTCTATTGTGATGCCAGTCACCACAAAACACTATATCCTTAATCTCCTTCTCGCGAAATTCATCACGAAGCCAATAAGCCCACTTAATAGCTATACTATGCCAATATGTGCTATTAGTATGAACTCCTAAGTGTAGATCGGATATAATACCTACCCTATTCTTAGTGATCTTTATCATAGAAATCGTCTTCGTCACTACTTCCTGGACGTACATACACGGCACCTTCACCAGTATCAGAATCCATCATGATCTCCTCGTAAACCCTCTCCCTATACTGCTTCTCTGCTTCGTGATGTCTTTTTTCCTTCTTAATGCGATTCACAAACGCATTGAATGCGATAGTTGTAAAGTAGGAAAAGGGGTTACAGGGTCGTATCTTACCGTCTCTGTTTGTTGTTTTGTCAAAATTATACTTCTTACCGGCTAATGCCGAGTACATCTTAATAAGGGCATCGCCAATCATGTCATCTCTATATGAATAATTGATAAATGAGCTGTTATAACTCAGACCATATGCGATTTTCTTGATGTTTTCTGCTAGATCGTTAGTCATAACGTCTGAATCATAGTATTTTCTCAACGAAGCTCTAAACTCCTTTGGATTAACATAGTAGTGCTCTTTATTACTTGCCTTCTTCTTAGCCATTTTACTTATTATACATTAGCCTTTTAATTAATCAACTCATTAATCAACCATCTCTAAGGTAATTTACTAAAAAGGGTCAATACTTACCTCTTTATATTGAATTTTCTCCCTATCATATATAGCCTTGCGCTTTTCACTATGTTTTATACCGTAAGGTAGCTTATCACATATATCCATAATAATTAGCTTGTCTTTTGTTTCATGCTTCCTCAATCCCCTACCAATTGATTGTACAGTTCTAATAAAAGACTTCCCACCGGCTGCGAATATGATATTATGAAGATTTTTAATGTTAATACCTGTAGAGAATATGGCACTTATAGCAATACACACTACATTATCATGCTCCTCCATGATTTTCTTAATTCTCTCTCTTTCCTCTACTGCAACCTCACCTCTGATAAAATATACTTGTTTATGCTTAGTATTTTTTAAGAATTCTTGAATACTTCACCATGTTTTATGTGATTTACTAAGAGAAGTATGTTATTTGGCAGTTTACTGCATAATTTTGTTAGAAAGTTGTTTCTATCCTCACTTTCATATATAAAATCTAGTTCTTCTCTATATCTATTATGTGTTTTGTAGTGAATTGGCTGTGTATAACTTAGCTCTAGTACCTTTACATTGACATTTGCAAGATAGTCTTCTAACCTGAGCTCATAACTCGATTTTTCATATATAACCGGGCCTAGTTTTCCTATAATCGACCATTTATCGAGCTGGTCTTCAGGTAATGTACCAGTAAATCCAAATTTATTTTGTGTTTTAATCTTGTGTACTATCTTTGATATCTTATTACCGCTAGATATCTTATGACACTCATCAACTATTAACAGATCAACATACTTTAGCCAGTCATTTTCACTAAACCTGCTTTGAATAATACCAATATTAGCAATAATTACATTAGCAGTAAGGTCTGGCTTCTGTTTACCCGTCCATTTAGTAAGTTTATACGTCGTTCCGCAGTTTATAAACTCATCATATGTCTGTTCCACTAACCCCAAGTCAGGTACTAGCATTAAACACTTAAATGTATCTTTATCAGGCGCGTTTCTGAAGAAGTTTTCAATTAACGCAGCTGTAGTAAACGTCTTACCAGCACCTGTACCTAACACACATGTACCTCTTCCAAGTTTTAATGCGCTTTTAACAACATCCTCTTGATACTCTCTTAGTTTAAAGTTAAATCCATCACATAAACCTACATCTAGACCTACACTTAACGCTTTTTTAAGGTTATTTGATATGGTTATATCTGTGTTTACTTGGTTTTTGATCAAGTATTTTCTAATTTCCCAATATATCCCAAGCTCACATGTACCGGTACCTGTAATAACGTACTTTCTCGTAGGTGCATACCTATTGTATCTTCTAGCAAACCTTGCGTTCTGGTTTTCTACACTAAAGTGCTCCCTAATAGAGTCAAACAGAGGCTTGTCATCACATCTCATTGAAAGTTTATTAGTACCTCTATTATAATCAAACTCTATCATACTAAAGCTGCTCGAGTTGATTTATCTTAACTATATTAGAGATGTCATACGACATCTGGCTCATTACCTTCTCCACTTTTTCCAGATACTCGATTATAACGGCATATTCAGATATATCTCGGGTAATATCAACGATACTATCATGTCTTTCGGCATGCTGCTCTGCTGTTGATTGTGTGACTTTAATAGGTGAATCGGCAATTACTCTCTTTGTTAGCTCCTTTTTAAGTTCTTTTTTCTTTGCCAACAGTCTATTTCTATTAACCTTTGCATCCATAAGTCTAGCTACCCAAAAATGCTTACGAGCCGGTAGTCTCATCTGAACTTCTTTAAGGTTAAAGTCATCTACAACGAGGTCTTTACCGATCTCATCCATATATTTTTTAAGTAGATCCATAATTACATATTATATATTAATAAGAGAGAAAATCAACAAGAGATATAAATATAGATATGAATAGGTTTGAACGCGAGTTTAATAGGGTTCTTCATGAAGACATGACAGCTGGCGGCGCCTTAGGTGGATCAGAAGGAGGGTTTAACCCAGCGGCTGATAATATAACATCAGGTGATTCATATGCACCTGATGATAGTAGAATACCAAAGTCTATATTCGGAGGCACTCTTACAAGAGCTGGTGTCACTAAGTGTAAGAAGTGTAAGAAGGGTAAGAAGTGCGCGGCTTGTAAGAAGGCAGAAGAGGAGGAAAAAATGACTAAATAATTATATGAGAACATTTCTTAAAAATAATATTATGACGTCTGACTTGAAGTTAGACCGTGTAGAGCAGTTCGATGAAAGAAGTAGAGGCTATTCGATTGGCACTATTAGAACAGCACATAAGCTTAGGTCATATACATGGAGATGTAATGACTGGTTTGATCAAGGCACTGAAGGTGCGTGTGTCGGTTTTGCTCTAGGTCATGAACTTGCTGCTAGACCGGCAGAGGTAAAGGGGTTGAGTTACGGCTTCCTTGTTGAGGATGTTTATTGGGAGGCTCAAAAAGCGGATCCATGGCATGGTGGTTCATATCCAGGCGCTGTTCCAGTATATCACGGCACTAGTGTACTAGCCGGGGTTAAAAGGATCAAGGATCTCGGCTATATAAAAGAATATAGATGGGCGTTTAATATTGATGATGTTCTCTACGGTATTGGTCATAACGGACCAGCAGTATTAGGCATACCATGGTATAGTGACATGTATCACCCGGATGATAAGGGATTCGTCAGACCTACAGGTGATGTGGTGGGTGGGCATGCTATTTTAGCAAGAGCGGTTAATATTAAGAAGGGTTATGTTACTCTGAGAAACTCTTGGGGTAAAGATTGGGGTAAGGATGGTGACTGTTATATCACGTTTGAAGATTTAGAAAAGCTACTTAAGGAAAGAGGCGAGGCTTGTTTCCTGATGAGACGTAAGAGCAAGGTTTAATGAGCTTAGATACAGGGCATTGGCAGAGGACGCTATATAACGAGGGTGTTGACGATACTCCCTTCGGATTTATATATATGATCACCAATAACGTTAATGATAAGAAGTATATTGGTAAGAAGCAGTGTCTAACTACTAAAAAAAGAGCGCCTCTTAAGGGTAAGAAAAATAAAAGGCATAGTATTGTAGAGACTGACTGGAAGACGTATACATCTTCCTCTAGACAGCTAAACGAGGATATAGAATCACTTGGAAAAGAAAATTTTACCTTTGAGATCTTGATGTTTTGCGATTCGAAGTGGCAATTGGCCTATGAAGAGACTAAAATACAGTTTGAGAAGGAGGTTTTATTAAGGAGTGACTACTATAACGGCATCATTAACTGCAGAATTGGCAAAAAAAAATAGACAACTATATGATCAGGATCGTAATATAGTGTTTGTTGACCTTAATAGCTACCTCACTGATTCGTTTAACGACTACATTCTATATATTACAGAAAATGAGCTTAGCTTAACACGTAAAGAGAAGAACAAACTTGGTATTCACTTTATTATTAAACAACTGCTCGGTGCAGTTAAGTCAACCAACAAAAAGAAGTGGTTTTATTATAGAGTGTGTGAGGGATCTGAGGAGACAAAGCTTGTGAAGAGAATATTTGCATCCTTACCTACTAATATAATGTACGGTGATTGTGAGTGGTATGATTTTATAAAGGAACTTGACTATAATGTATATAGGAATAAGGATGTTTCGTGTACGTCATTTCAAAAATTTAGACAGTTTCTAAAGAGGTATGAGTTACAGCAGCTTGAAAAAGAGTTTTTAGGAAATATAAATATAAAACTTTCACTGCTTCCATAAATATATATATGAACAAATTTCTCGAACAAGTTGATGACGAGATGCGCGCACTAACCGAGGATATACCCTCGCAGGAGTTTAAGATAGCACTAAAGGATCTTCTAAACAGTAGTGGATTCACTGCGTTTCCAACAAACACATCAAGCGAGTCAACAAAAGATCAGTTAAGAGTAAAGTGGAATGATCAAATCTTCTTAGTTGATATTAAACATGCGCCGGTAGAGGATGAGGATGTTTCAGCGGCACAAGTGGTTGATCAGGCCGGTCAAGAGTATAGTGGTGAAAAGAATTTAATGAAAAGGCTTAAAAATCGCCAAGGTAAAGAGGCTGAAAGAGTCAGTAAAGAGTATAAGAGTACTGTTGTTGATGATGCAATTAAGCAGATTAAAGATGAAATTCAAAGGTATGGCAATAGCAATAAATAAGCCGATGAAGACATTACGTCTCATTGAGAGTTATATACATAATATTGCAGAGCAGGATGCATCTGCAGATCCAAATGCTTCGAGTAATGAGATAAGCAGTAATGAAAGATATATAATTAAAATCCTTACTAACGCCCTTATATTCAACCCTGCAAAGTTTCCAGACCAACGAGAGGGCATTTTCAGCGATATAGATAGAATCAGCCGGGCTGGTAGTCAGCCTATCGCTGCGACTATACGTCAAATTAAGGACATAATATCGCTAGATAGAAGTTTAGTTATAGAGGGTGAGGTATCACGGCTCTTTGGCTATTATACAGAGATGTTAGAGCGTAATAGCTTAGACGCTACTGAACCACAGTTAGATTCCGAGCCAGTTGATGGTGAAGAGCCTACTAAAGATCCTAGTTTGGAGATTGATGTAGACTTAGATGAAATATTTCCTCTATATCAGGATATGATATTATCGGCATTAAGATACGAGCCGACTAGTCGCGACTTAATGATGCTGCGGGACGTAGTTAACGGTATAGATGAGGCTGATACTTTGACTATCGTTGATACAGTGCAGAGCATTATGAACAGTAAGCGGTCAGAGGAGGACGTTGCGGATGATTTAACTGATATATAACAATTAAAATAGACATGAACTATAACAAGAGGAAATTAGAAGATCTTTATAGCCAACTAGCGGGTAGGAGCGTTCAGCCTAGAAAACACTTGAATGTGTTAGGTGAGGATAACCAAGGCCAACTCTTAAGACAACTTAAAGGTGGTAAAAATAAAGGAGAGGAGGTACCTGTAGCTGACAAGGACCAGCAAGCAGGTAAGTATGATGTAGAGGATAGCCCTAGTGTAGAGTTAACTAAGGACGATATGAATAATTTTAAGCTTCTCGATCGAGAGGATCAAATGAGGGTTAAGAAGTATATTGAGAGTAAGTCATTTAGAAGTCTTGCGCAGGGCACCTTGAGAGGTTCAGAGGATGAGGTAGAGCAGGCTTTTAGGCTCTTAATGAGCTCACATCTTACTGGTGATGGCATACATCAAGTAATGCAGGATATAAACGCCGGTAAGGCTGTCAATACGAAGCTACTTACACAAGTAGGTAATTACTCACCTCGTGAGATATTTAATAGTGATGAGGCGTGGGAGGTATATAAAATCCTAATGCCTGTAGGAGTAGGAAAGCTGCAGCAAGGCCCGGGTGAGGTTGCTTTTGCTATGATGTCACCGGATGTTGATGAACAAACAAAGGGAGATATTAGTATAAATGGAGAGCTGTATGAGTTAAAGTTAAATGGTGGTAGAATAAGTGATAAGGCTGGTCCTAACCCTGGATTAATTAAAGGTATACTGAGTAAGTATTTCGGTGAGGGTGTTATGTCTTTTTTTGCAGGTCAGCAATCACTACGCACTAGTGAATTTGTAAAGTGGGCTAATACAGCTAAATCTAGAGGTGATCAGGTTGATTTTGTAAGCTGCGCGCAAGAGATTTATACAGAAATATTAGACGCTCAGCATGCTCAGCCGATTGCCGCTTTATTTAAGGCAGATCAAGTTAGTCCGGACGAAGTTATTTCACTGTTTAAGCAACAGAGTTTCGATTACTATAAGGGTACTAAGGTAGGTGGTAGTGGTCAGTGGAATAAGTTAATTGGTATTAATACGCAACATAAAAGAGGTTCAATTGCTGTAATAGAAACAGGAGAGCAATTTGCAAAAACACCTATGGAGGGTACAAATCCTGCGATAGTAAGAACAAAATCAGGAACGCGTGAAAATTATATAGAATTCAAGCCTCAAAAATAAATTATGAAGAACTTTAAGCAGTATTATGAGGCGTATAGTCTCTTAGAAGAAAAGGCGGCTAACACACACCTTACTCACCTAGAAGAACTAGTTTTAACGAGGGGTAAAGAAGGGTATACGCAGGCAAAGGGTGTATTAGCTGATTTACTATCACATCTACAGGGCAAGAGTAAGAGAAAGATAGGTACTACGGTCAAATGGGACGGAGCCCCTGCAATATTTTGCGGTATTCATCCCGAGACTAAGAAGTTCTTTGTAGGTACTAAGTCCATCTTTAATAGAGAGCCTAAAATTAACTATGATGATCAGGATATCGATATTAACCATGGACATGCTCCTGGATTAGCCGATAAACTTAAGAAGGCCCTTAGACATTTACCAAAACTTGGCATCAGAAACATCATGCAGGGTGACTTCATGTTCGATTCATCAACAATTCAAAAAGAAGAGATTGATGGCGTGTCTCACTATACTTTTATGCCTAATACGATCAAGTATGCAGTAGAGGCTGACAGTAAGCTAGGTACGGAGTTAGCAAGCTCTGTGTTTGGTATTATATTCCATACTGAATATAGTGATCTAGATGGTAGAGCATCATTTGGTGCCAAGGTTAACAAGCTTAAAAGAGCTCCAGGTGTATGGTTTGATGATGCATTCTTCAAGGATGATACTGGAGTAGTTACTTTAGCTACGGATGAGGTTAAGCAGGTTAGAGATTATATGAAGACTGCTGACTCAATTAAGGTCAACTACAAGAATATTCCTTCTGAGCTGCTTAACATCTATATTAACACAGAAATTCGTGAAGGTAAGTTCCTTGAGAATCCAGAAGAGTCGTACAATAACCTCGTTATTTGGTTCAAGGCTAGAATGGTTAAAGAGATCGAGAAAAGAACGAGTAAGAGAGGAAAGCAGAGTATAGAAGAGAGCTTTAAAATGAAGCTAGCTAATATTGAGAAGGAGAGAGATAATATAATCAATCTGTTTAAGATATCAAAGCTTCTTTCACAGGCTAAGCAGATGTTTATTAACAAATATAACACAGCAGTATATACTACGAAGCACTTTGTAGATAATGGTGATGGTACTCTTAGAGTTACAGCACCTGAGGGATATGTTGCAGTTCAGAACGATGGCAATGCTGTGAAGCTAGTAGATAGACTTGAGTTTAGTAGAGCTAACTTTGCAAAAGATAAGCCGGGGTCATGATTACGTTTAAGGAATACTTTGAAAGTGAGGAGTCTCATGAAACAGTAGCGCTTCTACCGGGTGGATACAAGCCACCTACAAAGGGACATTTTAACGCATTTAGATATATTCTACAGGATGCGGATAGGGGAGTAGTTCTCATTGGCAAAAAGGAAAGAGATGGTATTACGGCTGATCAGGCGAGAGACATCTGGGAGATATACTCAAAGTATCTTGGCAAGCCTATAGAGGTGGCTGTTGCTGAGGTTACTCCGGTTAGATCTGTATATGATTTTGCAGATAGTCACAGTGATGTTAATATAGTAGTAGGTGCCGGTGATAAGGATGAGGATGTAAAGCGATACGAATACTTTGAAAAGAACATTAACAAGTATCCTCTTGTACAGGTAGTTAAAATACCTATGCAATCGGAAGGTATTTCAGGTACACAGACACGTGCTATGATAGCAGGTGATGTTGATTCAGCTGTTAACTATTTTGTACCGGATGAAGTTACTCCTGCGGATAAAGATCTAATTAAAAACATACTCTCAACCTAAATAACTATATGAGACATAATCCTAATATAGATATGATCGCTGAGACTTATATGAATCAGGTGTCTACCTCAACGGTACCTGGAGTGGTAATGATGGATGTATCAACTGGTGATAGTGCTAGTGGATGTGCACATGCCGCGCAGGGATGTACATGTGGTGGTTGCCCTGAATGCTCTGCCGTAGAGAGTGGTCAACAGCAAGAGCATGACCCTACTGAGATTAAGATGGCACTTGCAGAGCTCATGAAGGCTAAGGAGTATGCAGGTAAGCTCGAAGAAATGTTACAATCAGCTCACGGACTCGAGGGTTGGACTGCTGCAAAAATTACCAAAGCTGCTGACTATCTCTCATCCGTATATCACTGGTTATCGTATGAAACGGATGATAGTAGTTGTGAAAAGGGCCAGTTTAATACTGGTTATGAAGATAGTAGGATAGATGCTCATGAGGATGGTGAATGACCAAATAAAAAATAGATAGTAGTTAGCTATATGAAGAAATTTAAACAATATTTTGAAGAGAAAGCAGTTCTAGGACTTATCGAGTTTTTTCATATCGATGGAGTAGGTAAAGTGGCTGCTAAGCTTGATTCTGGTAATGGTGCCTTTAACGTGCTTCACGGTGAAGGTATTGTTGAGCAGGGTAAAAAAGTCTTCTTTAAAACAGTTAACGGTAGAACACTTGTTAAGGATAGAAAAGATTCTATTACTATTAATGTAGGTGCCGGTAATACAGAAGATAGACCAGTTGTTGAGTTTGATCTAAAAATAGGCGACAAGGAATATCATAATGTACCGTTCTCTATCGGTGACAGATCATCAAATATTTTTAAAATACTCGTTGGTAAGGACTTTATCAACAATCATCTTGACGCTCTTATTGACGTGAGTCAAGAAAATATCGCTGGTAAGGGAGTTGAGGTGGAAGAGGTTTAAACGTGGTACACCTTACTGTTATATATAGTAGTAATAATACCGTCTAACTCATCATTAAATAAGTAACCTTTATTCATCCTCCAAAAACCAGGTGGTTTTGCTAGCATTTTTTCAGCTAACCGGTCACGTATAAGATTCGAATCAGTAATAGTTGGCGACCAGTCACCATTATATTCATCCCCAAATTCATTAGGGTCAATAAAGTCCGGTGCACCTGGCTTGAACCCGCGACGCCTCATTTCATCATTAATGCATAATATACGTCGAGCTAGGTACGATAGCTTGTTAGTGAAGAATAGCATGTGACCCTTAGCAAGCCGAAATGTATCAGGTGATTGGCCAAACTTTTGACCCTTATTGATACGATATCTCATCATACCTGTAACCATTTTAAGCTCAACACTCTCAGCTACTAAGTGTTGATCAACTAATAGCTTAGGATCTACCCCTACATTGCATCTCATAAGCTTATGATAGAAGTGTTCCTAATACTACACACTCTTAGCTGCTATGTCTGTCGTACATATCTACAAACTTATAAAATTCATTACGAGTCTTATCATCCTCCATAAAATCACCTGTAAGTTTACTAGTAATCATTGCGCACCCGTGATGCTTAACACCTCTATTACATGCACAACTATGCTGAGCTCTTATAACAACAGCTACACCTCTGTTACCTTCACAGATTTTATCAATTGCTTGTGTAATTTGTGTTGTCATACCCTCTTGGATCTGTGGACGTCTTGCATAATAATCAACAATACGATTAAGCTTTGATAGTCCAACTACCTTACCATCTACAGAAGGTATATATGCTACATGTGCTACACCTGTAAATGCCATATGGTGATGAGAGCATAAGCTAACAACAGGAATACCAGTTTGAGCTACAATACCATCATACCCATCACTAGGGAATGCTGTTACCTTAGGTGGTAGATTGTAACACCCTGATGCAATATCATTAACAAATGCTTTTGCTACTCTCATAGGAGTATTATCAGAGTTAGGATCATTACGCCAATCAAAGCCTAATGCATCTAGATATTTTTCGTATGCAGCAGCTGCATTATTAATAATCTCCTGCTTTTCTTCCTCTGTCTTAGGATGACTACTGCTAGCAGTAGGTAGTTTCGTAGATTTACCTCGTTCTTCTGTACTCATATATCTTATTATAACGACCAAAAGGACATTATCAAGACTAAATAATGGAGTATATGAAGAAATTATCTCAAAGGGAGTTGATTGAAGACGGTAGATTAAGAAGCACATTAGGAAGCTTAGCAGCAGGAGGGGCCAAGGCTTTAGCTAAAAAAGTGAGTCCTTCTTTATATGGCGATGTAGGTAAAGTTGCAAGTACCATTAAGAAAGCTTGGGAACGGCCTATTGATATAATCAAACAACAAACAAAGGATCTTCCTGAGATATATACTGACTTAAAGGATGTTAGAGAGTCAAAGGGTACACCTGGTATAGTTGATGTTAATTATACATTCACTCATACTACTACAGGAGATGAAATAAGCGCGCTTACTAGATTTAAGCAAATGGGAAAGCAATGGACGATTATTGATACTGTAGTAACTAATAAAGTAACTCCTGAGGTTAAACAACAAGTCGAGGATAGCCTCAAAACGCCTGAGAAGGAACAGTCACCGGAAGAGACTGATGATAAGGAATCGAGCCTTAAACGTAAGGAGCAGTTTGCACTTAAACGCAAGTCATTAAGTGATGCTCGAGCTCGTAACAACGCAGCAATGGATGCGTTAAAAAAGAAATCATACGATATACCACAACCAGAAGAAGAGTCCCCGTCTTTGCCTGATGCTGAAGAACCGGACGCGCAACCGGATGCTGAGGAGTCGGTTCCTAAGTTATTTGATGCTAACGATGAAGAAATACAAGTAGGGGATTATTTTATTGAGCCAGAGGAGTTAGCTATGGGTATTAAGGATTGGGGTAGAGTTGATAGTATTGACGATCGCATCATAACATTAACTCTAATAGGGAGTAGCCACGGTGATGGTGAGGATGCTGAACTTACACATAAACAATGGCAAGAGTATAAGGATACAATTGAAAAGTCAAACGGACCAGAGGATAGTGAGATGCTAGTTTCAGAAAAAAGTCAAAAAAGTTTGCTGAAACGCTTGCAATCGTGGTCTAGTTAGAATAAATGTACTATAGGGACGGGAGAGAAAACTAATTACTGACTTCTAAATGTCTGTATATTAATATTTTCTACTAATATACACTTTTTTAGTTGACTTTGATTATTTAGACGCTATTATAATAGTATATGAGTAAGTTTCAAAGTACTAAGGTTATTGAATTAGGTAGTTGTGCCTTTAGACAATGGAGAGCAACACACAGCCATTGTCAATATTTACATGGTTATCAGCTCAAGGCTAAATTATGGTTCGGTGGTAATGAGTTGGATGATAAGAACTGGATAGTTGACTTTGGAAGTCTTAATGATTTAAAGCAACACCTTAAAGAGTTGTTTGATCATACAACAACAGTAGCGGCTGATGACCCGGAACTAGAAACATTTAGAGAGCTTGATAAGAAGGGGCTAGTACAGCTAAGGGTTTTTGATGGCGGTGTAGGTATCGAGCGTGTGGCAGAGGTTGTATATTCACTAGCAAATGACTTTATCTTATTCCACACAGATCAAAGATGTTGGGTAGATAAGGTAGAAGTGTTTGAACATGAAGATAATTCAGCTACGTATGCTGGTGAATGTGTGAGTGAGGAGTATACATTACAGGAAACACGTACAGACACACAGCCGTTAGAGCAGGTGGACGTTAAACAGACCGTTCCGGAGAAAGCAGCTCCTGTAAGAAATGATAGTGCACGCCCTAGGAGAAAGCCGTCTTCTAAAACTAAGGGTGATTGGTTTAAGGGTACGACATGGGGATAATCCAGAGTACTTCAATGTATGATCATACCAACACCTTATGTTAGAAAGGGTATACCTATACCTTTAACTGCTAACGGATCAATAAAGCGATTAGGAGGCATGCTCATAGATGATAGGTGTATGTTAAGCATATCTCATGTGCCGGTTGGAGAGGGTAACAAGATAAGGATTCTTAAGAAAGATGGTACGTTTATATGGCGTCATATACAAAAGAAGTGTATGGTAGGTAGCGATATATCAGATCTATCAATATTATTGCTAAATGCACCAGTAGATACATCACAACATGATATAGTACCTATTGCACCGGTAAATATAGATGACGAAGTAATCATTACTAGGAAGCTCGCTGAAAATAATAAGCACCGGTCACGAAAAAACTTTATATCAAAAATATCACATAGTGATAGTGATATTATATGTGCACATGCGGGTAATTCAGACAAATCCATGTTAAGGTCCGGCGACTCAGGCATGCCATGGTTAATTAGACAGGGCGACGACTTAAAGCTAGTTTCCTTTACTTCAAGAGTGTGGATGGGTGTTGGTCCAAATCTGTATGCAATGCGAGATAGCATCGCACAGGTTCGCAAAGAAATGCTTAAGTTAGTTTAGGCATCTAACATCTTACATATATGGCGTAATATCTTTGATCTTGATATTTCAGCATTCCCAAACTCAAATGCGTGTATATTATTATCTACGCATTCTTGGTTATCAAATCTCTCTAAAACATCATCAAAGCCAGACTTATTAATATCCGATTGATTACCGTCACCACATATAATGTATCTACTGCCCCTGCCAAATCTCGTTAGGATAGTGGTCAGCTCACCTTTAGTAAGGTTTTGAGCCTCGTCAACAATCACTATAGATTTGTTAAATGTAAGACCTCGTACGAAGTTAACAGGTATAGCTTCGACCAGTCCTTTATGCATTAGCATCTGCGATGTTGATATACTAGTTATTTCTCTTACCTTTTCAACTAACGGTGCTGCATACGGTGAAAACTTATCATCAACCTCACCAGGCAAAGCGCCAAGAGACTTCTCTGCTGACTCAGCCACTGATCTAATGTATATTAACTTTTCGAATATCTCATCCCGTATTTGTTCGAGCGCAGTATACACAGCTATATATGTTTTCATTGATCCGGCAGGACCATCAACGAATACCATATTTGTATCCTTGTCTCTACATTTGTGATAGAACTCTTTTTGTAAGTTATTAAAATAAAATGGTTTCCTAATATTAAAATTTAATAGCCAGTTGTTATTAAATGTTTCTTCGAGATCAATATCATCAATCTCCCGACGCGTACGCGAAGTTTTTTTTGCCATTAACAGTATTTATGTTGATATTAATGAATTGCATGTTATAATATTATAATATGATAGATTGTGATAAGGAGTGCTTGTTAATGGCAGGTGAGAATGGAGTACCGGAACTGTTTTATACTGTTGAAGGGGAAGGTGAATTTGTAGGTCATCCCTCAGTCTTTCTTAGGCTGTTCGGATGTAATCTCACATGTAAGGGGTTCATTTCAGAGGATTCTCCGCACGGGTGCGATTCATTTATATCATGGTCTAAAAAGAATAAGGTTACATTTAACGAGATGTTTAAGTTGCTAGAGGATGGTAATCACATTGAACATCTCAGAAAGGGAGCTATCTTTAAGTATACTGGTGGTGAGCCTATGGTCAGGCAGAAGCAGTTGATGAAGTTTACTGATGCATTTATTGAGAAGTATAGCTTTCTACCTCGTATTGACTTTGAAACTAATGCTACTATTCAACCTGATGAAGAGTGGGTAAATAAATACTATGCTACATTTACTACATCACCTAAACTTACAACAAATGGCGATCCTGAAGAAAAGACATATAAACCAGAGGTCCTTAAATGGCATAGAGATCATAACTCAGGCTTTAAGTTCGTAATTACACATGCAGAAGATATTGAAGAGATTTGGAGAAAGTATATTCAAGATGATGAGAGCATTAATATACCACTTAATAGAGTGTGGTTTATGCCATGCGCAGGTTCACGTGAAGAACATATTGCGAATGCTGAGGCAGTAGCTGAGTATGCTAAAGCGATGCATGTTAAATTCTCTCCACGTCTACATCTACTACTCTGGGATATGGCACTTAGGGTTTGACTTTTTAAACTGTTAATATAAATAAAGGCATGCGAATAGCAATTAGCGGAACATCAAACACAGGTAAGACTACTCTTATAAACAGCTTTCTTCATACATGGAGTAATTATGAGACACCAGATACTACATACCGTGATATTATAAAGAAAAAGAAGTTAGCTCACTCGTCAGATACTACGACTGGCTTGCAGTGGGATATTCTTAACAATATGGTAGACAGTATGCAAGCGTATGACAAGACGTCAAATGTTATATTTGATAGATGTCCATTAGATAACATCGCGTATACACTATGGGCACATGCGAAAGATAATAAAGGGTTTGATAAGGAGTTTGTTGATAAGTGCATTAATATTGCTAAGGAATCGTACAGGAGTCTAGACATAATATTTGTATTGCGTTATGATGAGAGTATAAAGATCGAAGATAATAATACACGTGAGACTGACCCTGGATTTATAAAAGAAATCGACAATATTATATCTGCCTTGCATGAACAGTATAAACAGAATTATGAAGCAGATGTATTTTTCCCGTTTAATGATTCGCCAGGGATTGTAGAGCTGCCTTCCAGCCCCCAGCGCAGAATTGATATAATTGCAGAATACCTCACTCCTGAAGGTGAAATGTACGGAGAAGAAACGTCCTTATTTAATCCGGATAATATTAACGAACTCGAAGCTCTGGTTCAGCAGCAGCAAAATGCTCTCGATGTAGATAATAAAGAGAAAGAGTTGTTTAGGAAGTTCGGGTTGGATATTGATACTGATGATTTAAAAAATGGCCCGAGGCTCTAAAAAGGTAGGTGTAGGTATAGTAACGTATAATCGTCGCGACTTTCTAGATAAATTACTAGAAAGTGTGGTTCTTTGTGCTGAAGGCATCGATGAACTTGTAATCGTTAACGATGGTGATGAGTTGCTGAATATAGACTTGCCTTCTAACTGCACTCTACTGCAAAATGATATTAATATAAACGTAGGTGCTAGTAAGAACCGTGCTATGCGGCATCTTCTTGATAAAGGATGTGAATATATTTTCACTATAGAAGATGATATCATCATCAAAGATAAGGATATATTCAATAAGTACATAGCCGCGTCTAAGAAGACAAAGCTTCAACACTTCAATTTTGGATTCTCGCAGCTAGAAAATCTTGACCGTCAACACCAGCCAGTATATAAGAAGGTTATTGATTATGGTGATGGTGTTAAGCTTGTTCTCACAGAGAATATTCTAGGAGCCTTTACCTTCTATACGAGAGAAGCACTACAGACAATCGGACTTCATCACAAGGACTTTAATAAAGGACATGGCGATCACTTAGAACTTACATATAGGGCGTATAAACATGGATTTGGATCTCCTTTTTGGTGGTTCGCTGACCTATATGGTAGCTGGGATATGATAGAAAATCAGAGTAATTTCGCGTCCGATTCAGTAGTTAGGAACGAGGATTTTGCAGACAGGTTTAACACAGCACGACAAACGTTTAAATCGCTACACGGTTGCGATATATTTGAGGTTCCAAATAACGGTGATCAATATGCAATTAACATTCTAAAGGAGATTAAAAATGACGGATAAAATTGGAGTAGGTATTATAACGTATAATAGGCCGGATTATTTTGAGCAATGTATATCGAAAATGCCATGGCATAAAATTGATGAATGTATAGTAGTGAAGGATGGTGGAGGTGAATATTATAATGTTGCGGAGAGTGATAATTTTTACTATCATGAATATGCAGAAAACGGAGGCAACTGCAGATCAAAAAACAAGGCGTTTGAGTATCTTCTAGATAAAGAGTGTAAACATATTTTTCTTATTGAGGATGATATGTTAATTAAGGATGAGAGTGTTTTTGAAAAATATATTGAAACCGCCTACAGAACTGGTATATACCATTTAATGTTCCTTAAGGTAGCAGACAATATGGAACATAAGCGTCTAACTATAGATGGTTTAGATCTACATAGAAACGCGCAGGGATCGTTTATGTACGCATTAGATAGCGTCATTAGACATGTAGGTGAATGGGACTTAGGTTTTAAGAACGCATTTACTCATATTGATTGGACATATAGAGCTATTAGCGCTGGTTTAATGCCACAGTTTTGGTGGTTTCCGGATGTCGAGAATAGTCAGGACTTGATTGAAGAGATACCCGGGTCAACAGATAACTCCTCAATAACAAATAAGGGTAAGTATAATGAAAACTGGCAACAGTCAGCTAAACACTGGATAGATAAATACGGTTATTTTACTAATCGAATACCTGACACATCAGAAAAGGATGTACTAAAGAGGCTTAAATTTTTAAAGGAAACATATGCAAGAGTTAAACAATAAAATAGGAGTACTAGGTAACGGCTTCGTCGGAAATGCATTATATGAAGGTATGAAGCACACTAACAAGTGTTGCGTGTACGATGTAGATAAAGAAAGATCCATTTCCTCACTAGAAGATATAGCGACGTGTAGTTTTATATTCGTATGCGTACCTACTCCACAGGGTGAGGATGGTAAGGTAGTGATGGATTATGTCCATAGTGCAATTGATTCATTATCATGTTACGATATATCAAACAGTATACTCGTTGTTAAGAGTACTGTTGAACCAGGAACATGTAAAGCTTTACAAAAAAAATATGGAATACCTGTTGTATCGAATCCAGAGTTTCTAACTGAGAGAGTTGCTCACCATGACTTTAGATTTCCACGCTGCATCATTATAGGAGGTGATGAGTTTCCAAGGAACGCTCTTAAACGGTTATATGAAAAGAGTATATTTCCATCTGAGAGTGATACGGGCCCGATATTTAGATATTACTTAACGGATAGTACCACGAGTGAGCTTATTAAGTATACTACCAACTGCTTCTTTAGTGTTAAAATTGGATTTATGAACGAGATGAAACAGGTTTGTGATGCTGCAGAGGGTAATTGGAGTGAGTTGGTTGAAGGTTTCATGCATGAAGGCAGGGTATTCCCACAACATCTAGATGTACCAGGTCATGATGGCCAGCCTGGATTCGGTGGTAAGTGCTTCCCTAAGGATCTCTCAGCAATTATTGAATACGCACAGAGTAATAACATTGATCCAAAGGTGATGATAGGTGCACGTGACAAGAATAAGGAACTAAGAGGATGATACCAAGAACTATACATCAAATTTGGCTAGGGGATCAGTCCTTACGGCCGCAAAAGCTTATTGACACGTGGGATAAGGTAAACCCATCGTTTGATCATAAGTTGTGGACTGAGGACAATCTACCAGACGATCTGATATTACGTCACAAAATGGATGTGGTTGAGAGTAATCCGACCAAATCTATTATATTGAGGTGGGAGCTGCTGTATCGATACGGTGGAGTTTATTTTGATACTGATACTAAGGCACTTCTACCACTTGCTGATGATCTGTTTGAGAGCGAATGCTTTTCTGTATATTCAAATGAAAAATATGACGGTGACTTAGTGTCATGTAGTGTTGTTGGATGTGAACCGGGTAATAAGTTTATAGGCAGTATTATCAATACTATTAAAAACATGGATGATGTGTTGGTTGAAAGGATTGTTGGGTGGCGAGTAGTTGGGTCGCAACTACTAACAAACAGTATAGGTATGTATAAGCCAAATATTACGATTCATCCATCTCACTTCTTTATACCTACCTTTAGAAGTGGTGAAAAATATACAGGTACAGGACCGGTTTATTGTGATCAATACTGGGCGAACTCCCTTCAGAAGCACGAAGAAGTAAAAAATTATGAATAAATTAGATTATGGTGCAATAGTAGGTGCTTATAACGGTGTAGAAAATATACCCCGCATCCTAAATCACCTCTCCATGCAAACACGTAAGCCTCGCGAAGTCATTGTGTGGATTAATAAACATCCTACAAAGACTATAGATACAGATTGGTTGCAGAGAAAGTATCCAGGTATTCAGATTATTGATACAAATCAAAACTACGGTGTATATGGTAGATTCACAGCATCTGGTTTGTTAAAATCTAAATATGCGATGGTGTTTGATGATGATACCGTGCCTGGTCAATTATGGGCGGAAAATTGTATGATCACTCTAGATAAGGTTGGTGAGAATAGTATAATAGGTGCTACGGGAGTGACGATGAAGTCTGATGCATATACCCATCATGAGAAGTTCGGTAATGATCGTGACACGATGGAGATAACGGAGTGTGACCTTGTTGGTCATTGCTGGTTATATCGAAAAGATCTTGTAAAGTATATGTTTGACGAGGATCCTGTATCGGTCATGAATGGTGAAGATGTACACTTTTCTGCTTCAGCACAAATTAACGAAGGTATTAAAACGTATGTACCGGCCCAGCCTAACGCTCTGCCAGAACTACACGGCTCTTTGTACCCTAAGCTCGGCCTCGCAGCTGGAAGATTATCGACGATAGACTTAGGAGGTCATTTTAATATCAGGAATAAGATAGTTAGTCATTGGATCAATAAAGGTTGGCAGCTAAAATATAAGAGATAATGAAGACATTAGTTTTTTTACATATTCCAAAGACTGGCGGTACTACGGTTTCAAAGATACTAGATGATCACTTCGCATATAACGAAGTATTTACTGTTGATACATACAATCCTCAATCCTCGTGGGACATCTTAAAGCGTGAAGATCGTACCTTTAAGTTAATTAAAGGTCATCATGTACTAGGGATACATAAGCTCATACAAACACCTGTAGAATATTTTTGTTATGTTAGAGAGCCGGTAGATCACTTCCTATCGACGTTTTATTATATCAAGTCGCGTACCGGTAATAGATTTAATAAGTTAATTGATGGTATGTCATTAGAGGAGTTCTTAGACTCAGATGCTATAGACACAATACCAGATTTTGATAACTACCAGACAAGAATGTTTACCGGTCTATATTTTGCAAAGAGATCACTAATAAAAGATGGTGACGAGCTTGAAGCAGTTGCAAGACGCAACGCTGAGATAATTAAAAATATATTTTTAACGGAGGATTTTAATAATGGTTTAGATTTTATAAGTCAAAGGTATGGTATAGAGATACCGGATGATATTAAAAGAGAGAACGTTACTAATAGAAGAAGGCGTGTTGAGGATATATCTGATGAAGTTAAACATAAGATTGAAAAAAGAGTTAAGCATGATATAGCTCTTTATGAGTTTTGTAGAAGTATGAATATTAAAAAATAATTATATGGTTTTATTATGTTTTGGTACTCGACCAGAATGGCTCAAAATTAAGCCATTGATTGGACAGCTGCCACGTGAATCGTATCGCACGTTATTTACAGGTCAGCATGCCGACTTACTAAAGGACATCGACGTGGATTATGTAATAGATATGACTCAATCTGCTAATAGGTTAGATCAATTAATAAGTGATTGTTTGACGCAGTTTCCAGATACTGAATGTAGTTCAGTATTGGTACAAGGTGATACTGCTTCAGCTTTTGCGTGTGCTTTAGCTGCATTTCATAGACGTATGAAAATATACTACCTAGAAGCAGGTCTAAGAAGCTATGATCTTGATCATCCGTATCCAGAAGAAGGGTATAGACAAATGATATCTAGAATATCAAATGTAAACCTCTGCCCTACAACGCTCTCAAAACAAAATCTTCAGCACGACAGGGCTCATGGCGAGTGTCATGTTGTAGGTAATACAGTATTAGATAATTTAGTACAATATAAAGACAGCTGCAGTTATGAAAATAAGATATTAGTAACAATGCATCGCCGCGAAAACCACTCCATTATGGAGGAGTGGTTTACTGAAATTAACTCTATTGCTCGATCAAATCCAGATCTCGAATTCATACTACCTATACATCCTAACCCAGCAGTGTTTAAACACAAACACTTATTAACACACGTTAATGTTATTGATCCTCTACCTTATGCTGAGTTATTAAAAATCTTAACAAAATCAAAGCTCGTGATAACAGATAGTGGCGGGCTACAAGAGGAAGGTTCCTTTTTTAATAAGAAGGTAATTGTATGTCGCCAGACAACAGAAAGGCCGGAGGGTATTAGCACTGGACATCTTTACATGTGTAAAATCCCAGGTAACCTGAAGCATTTGTTTGAAGAAATAAATGATAACTTCAGTATAGATAGTATCTGTCCTTACGGTGACGGCACCTCAAGCGAAAAAGTAAAAAATATCATATTATGAGTGAGTTTAGTTCAGCAGATTATTGGGAAAGGCGATACCTTAAGGGAGAGACTTCTGGTGGAGGTTCATATAATAAGAGCGCAAAGGGTAAGGCAGAATATATTAATGCCATTGTTAAGAGACATAATATTGAGAGTGTTAATGACTTTGGACATGGAGACGGTAACCAGCTTAAATATATTAAAGGATTCGACTCATATACAGGGTATGATGTAAGTAATGCAGCTCGAAAAAAATGTATGGAGAGGTTTACAGACCGTGATAAGTATACCTTTATTGACTCTCCTTCAGAGTTTGAGGTAGCGGATCTGGCGATCAGTTTAGATGTTATATATCACTTAGTTGAAGATGATGTTTATCATGATTATTTAAAAACTCTATTCTCTATAGGAGATATTATTTTAATATACTCTACCAATAAAGAAGTGAGAGGTACTAATAGGCATGTACGCCACCGTAATATTACCTCCTATATTAATGATCATTTTCCAGACTTTAAATTGGAAGATACTACACCCGTACTAAAGGATCATATATTGATGCATCTATATACAAAGAAGTAGTTGAATAAGTAATGTCATATACTATAATAATAGTATGATAATTGAGCAACAAGTTTATAATGGTGATCTTATTCACGAAAGATTTGCATATAAATTCTTTAGAAAAGAAGTTTCACCATACGGTAATATCGTAGCGTTTAGAGCTCCAATGTACGTTAGTGACAATCTAATTGATTTAGAGGATACTCTGGCTAATGATTATATCTATTCAGAGGACGCAATTAACTTTTGTTGGGAAATTCCCAACCTTTGCCCTTTAGGAGCGGTGGCGTTTCAGAGGCTATTCAATACTACTATAGGAAGTATACTATCTCATGCAATTAATAAAAGCATAAACATGGAAGGTGACGATATTATGGTTGTAGATGAGTTTGTCGGTAATGATGATAAGGTCAGAGCAAAAGGCAAAGCGAGTGTGTCAATAACTTATAGTAAGGATGGAGTAGCAGTAGGACATACTGGCATAAACGTTACTGCTGGTAAAAAATCACCAGGATTTGCATACTCCTCTAACATGGACGATGAGGTAGTGAATCAGTTTATGGAGTTAGTGATTAAGACGTTTAATGATGAGGTGAGAGATGAGTGGCTAGCCACTACTAAGATTATAGTATGAACTTCTTCCAGCTACAAAACAAACTATTCTACTCCAAAAAAGATACGGCAGGTTATCTAGATGCAGAAGGTGAAGAGGTGTTTGTGCCGTTCCTAATGAACCGTTGGTTATCGTTTTATGATAAGGGGCTTGCGGTGTTTACAAACGAAACGCTCAATAAGTACTGTGGTGTGTTTGACGACAAACAGAGAGTTTACAGATACTATTTTAATATTATACCACGTCTTAGGTTTAAAAGGATTTCTTATATTAAAAAAATTAAAAAGAACAAAGAGGAGGCGGAAGAAGAGTGTAATCTACTTCTTGTTGCCAAGAGTAACAATATATCAGTAAGAGAGCTAAAACAATATATGGATTTTTATCTGTAATAGTGTAAATATATTATATGTCAAAGCAGTATAGACCAAAGGCAAATATTGATAGTATAGCGCCTACACGGAGCCTAATAGACTTATCTTCACATTCAGATGGAGATTTTGGCCTAGATGATTTTAAGTTATCCTTTATTTTTGATGATATTGTACTAGTCGAGTATGTTGATAAATCTGCTGAAGGTGACGGTATTGTGCGTAATGGAATCTATATACCTACAAATACCGTTACGCAAGCCTGGAGGAAAGCCAGAGTAATTTTAATAGGTCCTAATGTTAAGTATACAAAAAAAGACGATATTGTCATCTTTCCTAACAATCTAGGAGTCACAGTATCCAATGTTGACATTGAGGGATATGGTAAAATACATGATGGTGTGTTTTTAAATGAGAGTCGAATGTTTGGCATATGTAGACATAAGCAACAAGATAATGACAGCAGCCACTCTTAAGAGCCTCTTATTAAATAACGTTCTAGATCTAAAGTATACTAGACGTACTCCTGTAAAAGGTAAGCCATCGACCCGGCGGATGTTGTGTACTAAGTCGTATGAATTACTTAATTCGACGAATGGTCGCGTTGTGTTAAATTACAGACCACCAAAACGACAGAAGCAATTTAATGAAGGTAAAAACAATGCTGTTGTGGTATGGGATATAATTATGCAGGACTATAGAATCGTATCTGCAGAGAGCGTCCAGATAGTTCGACAGGTGCCAGCGAATGAGGAGTTTTGGAAGTACTTTAACGAGGAGGTGTATGTAATGACTACGGAGCAGAAGGGTCGTTATATGAATAGTTAATGAGCATGGAGCGATACAGCGCTGTCTTTCAGAACCTTCTACAATCAGATGTAGAGATTGTAGTGAATGATAAGGTTATGAAACGTGGAGTTGTTAAACTTTTTAACGTTAAGCAATACTTTATAAAATTTTATATCGATATACCCGGTAAGGATGTAAAGATAGTAGAGATACCATACCCCTTTAAAGTAAGGTATGATAAGGTGAGTAGGGTATGCACTTTAAATTATAAACTATCTAGCTTGTGTAACAATCATCATGAAACTATGGGTGTATTAAAACGGTTAACTTCCGCCAAGACGCATAAATTTTATGACAATGTTGTGCATATTAAGTCGTTGAATTAATCAGATCCTATCATATAATATATATTATATGAGCGGTCTATTACAAAGTTTTCCTGAGAGTTATGTACCTACTAGTAATCAGAAAGAGCTTATTAACGAGATAGATGGAGCCTTTTCAAGCGGGTGTAAATATGTTGTATGTAGTGCTCCAACAGGTACGGGTAAATCTTTCTTATCAAAGACGCTAGCCAATTCATCAAATCCGATTGATGAAGAGTTTACGGACTTAGTTGACTCGTATCAAATATACAAGAGAAATAATGTTGGTGGTTATCTTCATGAAGATGAGGCTGCTGCAGCACCTACTGGAGGCGCGTTCGCTCTCACTATTACTAAAGCTCTTCAAGATCAATACAAAGAGCTTTTTACTGATACTGTAATACTAAAGGGTAAGAGCAACTACCAGTGCACATACGATACTAATTTTTCCGTCGATACTGCACCGTGTATATATACTAGGAGTATTAAGAGTGAGTGTTGGAAGTGTAATTCGTGCACATATTACGCAGCTAGAAATGAAGCGCTAACTTCTCCATTCACTGCACTTAATTATAGTATGTTCTCTTCACTTCCTGACCATGTTAAAAGGCGAGAGTATATTGTATGTGATGAGGCTGCTGAGCTGGAGGATCAATTAGTTAAGATATATTCATGTACAATTCGCTTCGATACCCTTAAGAGATCGGACATTAAACTACGGCCAATACCTAGCAGTGCTCAATACGATAAGGTAAGAAGGTGGGTAGGTGCGGTGTCAGAGGATCTCGGCGACAGAATAGAATATCTTCAAGATATAATAATGGCTAGTAAGAGTGTTTCTGCTCTAAAGTCAAATGAATATAAAAGTGAAGCATTAGCTATTAGAGATCTTCAAAATAAAATTCGAACACTAGTAGAGACATGGCACGAGTGTGAGTATATTATTGAGAAGAGCCATGACAGTATTACATTTACCCCCTTAAGAGTTAACAATCTCTCGAAGCATATCTTCAAATACGCTGACAAGGTATTATTGATGTCTGCAACAATAATTGACGTTAATGGATTTTGCAAATCCTTAGGCATTAAGCCAAAGGAATTTAGATATATTGAATCGAAGTCTGACTTCCCACCCGAGAAAGCTCCAATTTATGTTTCAACAAAAGCAAAGCTCAACCACTACAACCTTAAAAAGATGCTACCTACTATCTTGAAGCAGGTTGAGAGTATATGCAAACACCACCACAGTGATAAGGGAATTATACACACACAAAGCAACATGATAACGGGCTATCTCAAGACACACTTAAAAGGTGATAGGTTTTTGTTTAGAGAGCCTGGTGTTCGAAATGAGAGTCTGCTTGATGATCATTTGAGTACGGATGATCCCACAGTCTTAGTATCGCCTTCTATGTCACACGGAGTAGATCTTAAAGGAGATCTTGCAAGATTTCAAGTGATAATTAAAGCACCGTACCTTCCTTTAAGTGATGAAAGAATTAAGACACTTACGAATGATAGTTTTGAGTGGTATCAAGATAAGATGTTAAGTGCTTTTATACAGGCATGTGGTAGGGGTATAAGGTCTAAAGACGATTTTTGCGCGACCTACGTCTTGGATAGAGCCATAGCCGATGCAGTTTTACAGAACACATCAAAAATCCCTAAATATTTTTTAGATAGATTCATTTAGAATAAATAAACGTGTGAACAATAGAAGCTTTTTTTGGGAGATTAAGGATATCCTTACTCAGTTTGTTGCAGCCTTTGATGATACTGTTGTTAGTAGATTCGATAAGAATAGGACTGCCCGGCAGGATATTGAGGTGAGATATGTGTTTGCTCCTAAGCAGCGAGTAATGTACGATATAGTCAACAAAGCTCAAAACGTAACGCTACCGGTTGTGTCAATTGATGTAAAATCTATATCGCGTGACCCTTCACGTGTCTTTAATAAAATACACCCCTCATACTATCCAGGAAACCCCAACTCTCAAGGGTTTGAGAAGCTGTCTAATATAGTAAATCCTGTACCAGTTAATATTGAAGTTAGTATGTCAATATTGACGAAGTATATGAACGACATGGATCAAATCATATCTAATTTTGTACCCTACAATAACCCATATATAATTCTAGCTTGGAAAATTCCTGACGAGTTTGATTTAGCTGAAGATATGGAAATTAGATCTGAAGTGCTATGGAACGGTAGCCTAAACTATAACAACCCGGTTGATATTTCATATATTGATAAGTTTAGGGTAGTTGTAGATACAAGCTTTACGATTAAAACGTGGTTATTCAGAGACACTGATCCAGCTGTACCTGTGTACAACGTTGATACAAACCTTCACGGTGTTGATAGCTCGGCAGATTTAAAATACTACTCAGACTTCGCAGAGCTTAGCAGCTATACTGATCCTTATTACTCGACATACTACACCTCATCTGCTAGCCCTTCTTTTAGTAATTTGTTCTACAGCACGTCGAGCGCAACGTTTCGACTAGATAGAGACCTTGTTAGCCTTAAAAACAGTCAAGCTAATACGCTTATTGCTTATGGTTACAACTTTGATAGAACAACACAATTTTACATTAGTAGTAACAACGTATCTCCGGTCGGTGAACCACTTACAAATATAACGACGATCACCGGTAACGTGTCCGGGTATAGCATTCGAAGTAGTGTTAATGTACTTGATGATAATAGATGTACGCTCTATTTTAATCCGAGTACCTTCACTGGTACGGGTAACTTTAAATTAATAGCGGCTAATCCAGCTGGTTGGGGAGAAGTGGATGGCTATATTAACATAACTGACTAAATAAATAAAGAGAAATGGCATCAAATCAATCATCTAATAATGGAAGGTCATCTACGTTTGGTAGAAATCTCGTATCTTACATACAAAATAAACTACCATATACGCAGATTGTAGACCCGGAGGATGATACCTTAAATCCTAAATATAAAACCTTCGCGAAGACGGGAATAAGAAGATCAGAGGCTCTATCCCGACACTCTATATCTTCATCAAATGACTATAATAACCTACCGATAGGAGCTATGGGTAAGGACACATCATTCGGTCAGGTGATGTATGCAAATATTCAGGAAAATAAAGGAGCGAGAATGAGAGACTATCGAGTGATGGCTGCTTATTCTGATGTTGCTGATGCTCTAGATGAAATTTGTGATGAGTCAATTAATATTGATGAAGAGGGTAGGGTGTTGAATATTAAGTTTAAGAATATTGACTTAGATGGAAGCGATAAGCAGGATATCGAGGAGGAGTTTGACAAGTATGCTAATTACTTTAATTTAGAAGGTAAGGGCTGGCAGTACTTTAGACAGTTTCTAATTGAAGGTGAGTTGTTTTTCGAGCTCATTATACATAAGGACTTTCAACAGGAAGGAGTGTTGGGTGTGTTAAACCTACCAGCAGAGTTAATTGATCCAGTATATAACAATATACAAAACATGTTAATCAAGGGATATGTATATAAAAAGCCTATTTTTGATGAAGAGAGACCAGATAAACAAGAGAGTTACGATTACATTCCATTAGAGGAAAACCAAGTGATATACGTTAATTCTGGCTTAATGGATGAGAGTAAACTATCCGTTCTACCGTTCCTAGAAAACGCAAGACGTTCATATCGTCAACTATCGTTGATTGAGGATGCTATTGTTATATATAGATTGGTAAGGGCGCCAGAGAGACTAGTATTTAACGTGGACGTAGGTAATATGCCCGCTCCTAAAGCAGAGGCTTATCTTAAGAAGCTAATAAGCAACTATTGGTCATCGAAGACGTTTGATATCGATCAAGCAGACGTTGTTAAAAAGTTTAACCCTCAATCAATGCTAGACGCGTTTTGGTTTCCTAAAAGGCAAGGATCAGAAGGTTCATCAGTAACATCATTACCAGGCGGTCAAAACCTCGGTGAATTAGCCGACTTGATGTACTTTATTAAGAAGCTATATAGATCTCTTAAGGTTCCTACTTCGCGATTAGATCCACAGGATGCCGTTAGAGATGGTTCTGAGATTTTACGTGAGGAACTTAAGTTTGCGCGCTTTATAATCAGACAGCAGCAACGATTTGCAAGCTCAATTAAAAAGGGATTCATAACGCATCTAAAATTTACAGGGCTATGGGATAAATTAGATCTCGACGAAACTTCAGTTGATATCTCGTTTAATGTACCAACTAACTTTTATGAGCTGAGAGACAATCAAAGACTCGAGCTCAAGGCGAGTAATTATAACAATCTTGCCACGAGTGAGTTTGTGTCTGATACATATGCTCAGAAAAAATACCTAGGCTGGCACGATAGTGATATACTTGCAAATAGAGAATTCTTGAGGAAGGATGCAGAGATGCAATGGGAACTAGCTCAAATTCAAGCCATGGGACCGAATTGGAAGGAAGCTGCCTTAGCGGCCGACCTTCAACCAGGTGACGGGGCAGAAGGAATACCCGGAGAAGTTGGTGGAGGTGGCGGGGGAGGTATACCGGAGTTTGGTGGTGGAGTAGCAGATGAAGGTGATGTTGAACAAGGTGGCGATACCCCACCTGCAGAAGCCGTAGAAGCACCTCCTGTTGAATAAATATACTCATGGCAACAGTACCGGCATGTGAAATTTCGCCCGTTTCAGCTTTTCAATCAACGAATCTGAATAGCAAAATCGAGACTTTTGGTGATTTAGGTGATCGTATTAAAAGATCTTTAGGATACCCTCTGATAACATTAGAGATTCATCAAGACCAGCTATTTCAAAATATACAGATAGCAGCCGAGTACTTTACAAAATTTGCCGGGTATACAAAAGAATATCTTATATTTGATTCTCGTTTATATGATAAGAATAGAGGTATTAGGCTAGACGAGTTATTTACACTCGCGAAGTCAAACGTAAATGCATCAAAGAAAATATCAAACAAGCCACCATGGCCAGGAGCGGACTGGACTGTTGAAGCACCTACTACGGTTTTTATAAGTCAGTCTGCACTGCCATCTTCCCTATTTACTAGCTCATCGGCCCTGTCCAGTACATTTGAACAAGGAGTGCCTGAACTAGAAATAGTAGATAACTCCCTATATCAAACAATAACATCTTTTAGTCAATCATTATCTTCAAACTTCCGGAAATCACAGCATACAGCTCCCTCACTTCAATCTGAAAAGACCACAGCGACAGAGTATTCAAACATATTCGACTACGACCTCATGGATTATAGAAAGGTTATGTCTATAACAGATTTCCAAGAAGGATCAAACGAGGGTATTAATACGCTCTTTACTTTAGAACAAACCCTAGCACAGCAAACATACTTTAGCTACGGTATGGGTAATTACGGATTTGATCTAGTATCGTGGTATACTATGAAGGAGTGGATTGATACGCGCGAGAAAATCTTATCTATAAAACGTGACATCAAGTTTGATGAAAGGACGCAATACTTACAAATGTATCCTCAGCCCGGATCATCTAGATTTTACGGTGTACTTGCATGTTATTTGGAGAGGCCTTTGAGAGATATTGTTAAGGAGCAATGGGTATATGAGTATTCACTTGCACTTACTAAGATAATTATAGGTAGGGTGAGAAGTAAGTTCACAGGAGTTACGTTAATAGGCGGCGGAAATCTCAATTATGAGCTACTGCAGGAAGGTTTAGAAGATAAAGCGCGGCTTGAACTAATGCTTCTAGAAGGTGCAACATCAGGATTCGGTGATAATGATCCTCCAATGTTTGTTGTTGGTTAATGGGGTCGAGTAAGTACAGACAGGGAATTTTCTGGCCAAAAAACAAAGAAAAGTTTATTGGTACAAAGGCAGTATTTCGTTCTGGGTTAGAGTTGAAGTTTATGCGGTTTTGCGACGGTAATCCTAACGTTGTTAAGTGGTCTAGCGAGAGTGTAGTTGTACCATATGTATCTCCCCTTGATAATAAGACTCACCGTTACTATGTAGACAACTTTGTTATGATTAAGGAAGGTAATATATTAAAGAAGTACCTAATTGAAATTAAGCCACTGCGCCAGACGACCCCACCAACGACAAAATATAAAAAGAAAAAACATTTGTTGTATGAGCAAAAGCAGTGGATTATTAATAGTAGCAAATGGGACGCCGCACGTAAATACGCTAAGCGCAAGGGTTACGAATTTAAGATTATAACCGATAAGGATTTAAAGTAACTTAAATATAGAAAAACAAAGCTGTTAACATAAATATAAACATGGCGCAAGCGTTTAGTTTACTAGTTGAAAAACCTGCTCTGGAAGATGAGTTTGAATATGTTGTTGAAGAGACAAACAGAAACACACCATCAAACCTGTACATTAAGGGTCCCTATATGATGGCTGAGGGCGTAAACAAGAACAAGAGGATGTATCCTATTGATGAGTTACGTAGAGAGGTTGCAAGGTATAATACGGATATGATTGAGCAAGGACGTGCTATGGGTGAGTTAAACCACCCGACATCAGCTGATGTAGATCTAGAGCGCGCTTGTCACATGGTTACAGAGATGTACGAGCAAGATAATGTATTTTATGGCAAATCTAAAGTACTTACAACACCATGTGGTCAAATTGTCAGATCGCTTATTAATGACGGTGTTAAAGTAGGTATGAGTTCTCGTGCATTAGGAACGTTGGAAGAAAATGCTGGTCACTCAACAGTACGTAATATGAAACTAGTAGCAGTAGACTGTGTAGCAGATCCATCATACCCCAAGGCATTTGTTAATGGGATCTTAGAATCAAAACAATGGGTACTAAGCGATGGTGGAGATAAGTATGAAGAGATTTACGAGGATTTTGAAAAATCAATTTCAAGACTACCTATTAAAGAGGTAGATGCTTTTCTTAGAGAGAGAATAGTATCGTTTATCAATAAACTCTAAATAAACATGAAAATGTCACAAACAAAATCAAATAAATCAACAAAAGTAAAGATCAGTAAATTTATCTCTGCGGTTTCTGATAAAAAGTATGCAGAGGCTAATAAATATTTACAAAGCGCTGTTGAAGATAAGTTAATTAAAAGAGTTAATGCAGCAACCAACAAACCACTTTTCTAAATTATGAGCAATGCCCAAATATTACCGGAAGACATCAAAGAGGTTCTCACAGAAGAATCTATACTAACTATCGAGGAAGCAATAAAGGATAAAATGTCTTTATCTGTTGAATCTGCATTAACAGCACAGGATGAACTGTATGCTGAAAAATTAACTGAGCTAATTGCTACCATTGATAAGGATCATACTGCTAAATTAAAGCGTATAGTAGAGGCGGTCGATCGCAATAATGCAGAAAAGCTTGTTAAGGTTGTCAAGAAGTATGAAAAAGAAGTGCAAGAAGATGCGCAGAAGTTTAAAAATACAATTGTTGAGTCAATTTCAGAGTACTTAGAAGAGTTTATTGATGAAGCTGTTCCTGCTGAGGCTATTTTAGAGGCAACACAAAACAGGACTGCAATGGAGGTTCTGGGTAACTTACGCAGTGTGTTGGCTATCGATTCCGCGCTCATGCAAGAGTCTGTTAAAGACGCTGTAGTAGACGGTAAGACACGTATTAGTGATCTCGAGGCTACTATTGCTAAAGTAGAGAAGGAAAATAATCTTCTCAAAGAAGCATATGAACGTAATAAGGCTGAGCTAGTACTAGAATCAAAAATCACTTCTCTTCCAGAGAAAAAGAAAGAGTATTTGAAAAGAGTACTAAGCGATAAGTCCGCAAAGTTTATTGAAGAAAATTTCGATTATACTTTAAGACTGTTCGACAAGAAGGAAAAAGAGCGCATTGATGTTATCAAGGAAGAAGCGTTTGATGGCCGTACCGTAAAAGCTGATGCACCTGTTATTAAGGAGTCAGCGACAGAGGATAAGGGAGTAGCAGCTAGCTCCAACCCTTACCTGTCTGAATTAGCAAGATTTAAGTAGTTTCTCCCCGAACGATGAGGTTATATTTAACCTGAGTTATTGATATTATATAAAGTTATGAAAATAAAACCGACACAATCTTTCGTTGATAGAAATAGAGCAGATTCACTTCTTGAGAAGTGGGCTCCTGTTCTTGACTATTCTTCTGAAACAGTTAAGGCAATTACAGATGACACAAATCGCCTCAATACAGCTATTCTTCTTGAGAACCAAGAGAAGTGGTGTATCGAGGAGTCAAACACCTCCGGAACCGGAGCGTTTGGCGGCAATGCGGGTGGCCAGTACAATCCTGGCAACGGTACCATCGGAAGCGGTGATACTTATGCTCCGCAAGATGCGCGTCTTCCTAAGATCCTTATTCCGATGATTCGTCGTACATTTCCTGAGCTTATCTCCAATGAAATCGTTGGTGTTCAGCCTATGTCAGGTCCTGTTGGACTTGCGTTCGCTCTTCGTTACACTTACCAATCCGAGACTCTAGGTACCGGTATTGACGGCAAGACTGTTCCAGTCCCAGGTCAATCACTACCTGGTGGCTATGATGGTACTGTTGCTAACAGAGAGCTAGGTTATCAGTATCTCGATACACGCTTTACCGGTACCTCTTCATCAGAGCTGTCCGGAAAAGAAGGTGTATGGAGCTTTGCAAATCAAGATAACGGCGTAGCCCAAATCTTGTCTGCATTCGAAATTACTGGTAACATCCCACAGGTTGAAGTCAAGTTTGAAAAGACAGCCGTTGAAGCTGGTACCCGTCGTTTGGGTGCTCGTTGGTCTGTTGAACTCGAGCAAGACCTCAAGAACATGAACGGAATCGATGTTGACTCTGAAATCACAAACGCTATGTCGTATGAGATTCAGGCCGAAATCGACCGTGAAATGATCATGAGAATGATTCAAGCTAGCTTAAATGCTGGACGTGGTGCTGGTTACTCCTTCTGGAGCCCACAATCCGCTGACGGCCGCTGGCTCGTTGAGAGAAATAGAGACTTCTATCAAAAACTTATCATTGAAGCAAACAGAATCGCGATCCGTAACAGACGCGGCGCTGCTAACTTCATCGTTGCAACACCACGTGTATGCGCCATCCTTGAGATGCTCCCTGAATTCCAGTGGGTACCTGTACAAGGTGACGTGTCTACACAACCAACTGGTATTGCTAAGGTAGGTTCTGTTGGAGGAAGATTCTCAGTATATCGTGACACTCGTACGGAAGTACAGTCCCCTGCTAATTACGGCAGCCAAGGCTATACCAACGTTACTAATGAATCCATAGAGTACGCTCTTCTTGGATACAAAGGTTCAGAGTTTTACGATACAGGAATTATATACTGCCCATACATCCCAATCATGGTTCAGAGAACTATTGGCCCCAACGATTTCGCGCCTCGCGTAGGTTTGCTTACTCGTTACGGTGTTGTTGACAACATCTTCGGTGCTGATCTCTACTACCACGTTGTGATCGTAACTGGTCTTGGACAAGCGTTCTCACCAGCTGGACAGTCTGTGTACTTCTAATCTTACAAGAACAAACAAAATTACCGAACCGAGGGGGCCGAAGACCTCTCGGTTCACTTTTGTTATAAATAATATATAATGAATAAGCCTAGACTATTAACACTGTCTTCCATTCTCGTATTTATTTTTATCTTCGCCATGACATGCCTAGATATTGTATTGTCTTACATGGGCTGGAAGCCAACTTTCGGTGATGATATCCTCGCTGGTATTATCGGATTTTTACCATCGGTCGGGTCTGTAGCACTCTCAATGCTTATAGGGGTCACACACTCCTGGAAAACTAAAATATTAGCAAGTGTTATATGGCTTTTATGTATTACTATCTCACTTACTGGTAACTTTCTCAATATGACGGCTCGTGCTTTTGAGTCACTTGAAACAGAAAATATTGCAAAAACTCAAGTAATTAACGTTGAAGATATAAAAGCAGAGCAAATTAAAATCTTTAAAGATTCAAATAAAGAAAGATTAAACTTAGTTAGTCAAGAAATCGCAGATCTTACAACACAATACGAGAAGGTAAGAGACGCTCGCGATATTCAGATTCATGATGGTGTAAATCGTGACGGTACAATGGGCCCGAAAGCAAGAGCATTTCAAGCATCGATGGATCGTATATCTTCAGATATAGAGAAAAAGCAAGAGTATAAACTGAAATTGCAATCTGAATCAACTGAAGCATTGCTTAGGTTCCAAGCTGAAACAGCATCTACTGTCTCAGCTGCTAAAGTCGAACTAACTGAAACACAAAACGATATGCGCGGTCATATGCCAGTAATTCGCTATTTTATTACAAATAGCGATCGTCAAAGGCAATTTATTTTATGGGGATTAGGTCTTTTCGCATCGGTAATTAGCTTAGCCGGTCCTATTATCTCTTACGCCATGGCGGTCCATCTCAACCACAAGAAGAAGTTAATAGATAAATTACCACCAAAAAAAAAAGTAGCTTTGCTATCGGTAAGTGCAACTACTAACAATACAAGCACTACGAGCACGAGCACTACAAGCACTACAAGCACTACGAGTACAAGCACGAGCACGAGCACTACAAGCACTACAAGCACTACGAGCACTACAAGCACGAGCACGAGCACTACAAGCACGAGCACGAGCACGAGCACTACAAGCACTACGAGTACAAGCACGAGCACTACAAGCACGAGCACGAGCACTACAAGCACGAGCACGAGCACTACAAGCACTACAAGCACTCCGAGTACAACCATG